>Ga0116170_10000815_pt1 | contig 32678 bp, 35 predicted proteins | sample AD_JPNHW1_MetaG_FD_89797 | JGI IMG/M metagenome (GOLD analysis project Ga0116170, IMG submission 89797) | Active sludge microbial communities of municipal wastewater-treating anaerobic digesters from Japan - AD_JPNHW1_MetaG | ecosystem: Engineered > Bioreactor > Anaerobic > Digestate | place... | reverse complement strand
GCTGCGAAATGATAAAGGGACCTCAATTCATGAGCGCATTATGACGATGCTCGCAACATGGGGACAAAGAGGACTGGATAGCCTCCAAATGTTAACGGCAAAGCTAGCCAGCTAAACACGTACCAAGAGAGAAAACGAGCCAGGAAGAAGCTCCTGGCTAGGCGACGGTCACCACATTGCTCTGGGCCATGAGCGGCCGGTTGACGTCATCCTGGAAAAGACGGAAGTCGTACTGTCCGGCCTCGTAGGGAAGCTGCCGGACCATGGTGCCGCAGCTTCGACCACCGGTGGAGACCTTCCCCAGATCAAACCTGTCCGGCCTGGTCATGCCATACATTCCAATCACACTGGCCGGAGCCGCACCCCAGAAGGTGATGGTGACAATTCCGCCGGGCGGCACTCGAGAGGGCTCGGCAATCACCTTGCAGCCCGCAGTCGCTCTCACCTCCACGGGATCGGCTGAAGCCAGAGGATCTGTCGATTGGCCGGAGAACATCTTGAACAGATATCTTCCTGCGTCACTGGCTGAAAAGGTGACATTTCCCTCACCACGGCTGCCAAGCATCTGCCGCTGTGAGACAGACGAAGAGCCTTCCTGGTACATGCCGATCCAGTCATCGCTCCTGCCGAAAGCCCCCTGGAAGGCCACAGTGATCTTCTCGCAGGTGTAAACCGATGCAGGAGTCGCAGAGATGCTGGGTATTGCCACGCTGTAGGGAACAGACAGAACTCTGCTGCCGTTCCTGCCAATCATGTCCAGTTGATAAGAGCCCAGCTCTGAGGGTGCTGTAAGCCAGGCATCCCCTGAGAAATTCTGCCCCAGATAAAGATCTCCCTGGGAAGCATTGCTGGACGGGGCTGCGGGAGCAGTCTGCCTCACCCAAACCTCCTGGCCCACCGGCGCAGTGAAATTCAGATCCATCCTGCTGGCGGGAAGATAACTCCTGGCGGAAAGCTGCAAGACCGCACCTCCCGATCCGGTGATCCTGCCTGCAATCGCCACTGGTGACGCTTGAGGATACCGGTCCACGCTGGGGCCTCCGGAGATGGACAGCTCCTGGTCGCATATCTTTATGCCCTTGCACCCTTCAGCCGGATCATTAAAATCGCTGTAGTTGTTGCCCATCCTGCCGTTGTCCCAGTTGTTCAGGCTGTCGTCGCGGGCATTCTTCTTATTGATGAGAGTGTTCAGATAAATGGAATTGTTGGTAGTGACCGCATCCGATGAAGGCATGCTGTTATAGGTTATGACTATGCCCTTTCCCTTCTTGGACTGGGTCTCTCTACCGGTATTAAGGTAGGAGAGATAGATTCCCTTTTCGTTTCCAACAAATTCGTTCTTGCGAGCGATGTTATCGCGACTGCCGTCGATAGACAGAGCACTGTCGCTTCCTGCGACATTATTTCCCTCAATGAGATTGGCATCGGACTGCTGCAGATTTATGGCATCATTCCTGTTCTTCAGAAAATCGTTCTCTAAAATTCGATTGCCTGGACTGCTCACCAGCTTGCAGCCGTAACGGTTGTCGCTTATCTTATTTTTTTTCAGAATATTGCTGCTGCTGTTCTCAAGCAATACCCCCTCGTTTCCATTCCCCTGAATAACACAATCTGAGACTGTGTTATTGCAGCACTTCTCCAGGAGAAGGCCCACGTTGCCGCTGCCGCTTGCCACGCTGCCTCGGATGGTATTATCATCGGAGAGAACCAGTATCCCGGCGTCTCCCCTCCAGCCGCTGGCGCTCTTCGCCCAAAGCCCTTCCACAACCACGCCGTTTGCCTTGAGGGTTATGGCCGATCCGCTCTCCGAATTCACGCAGGGCAGATCTGCTCCAGAGCCGATGCCCTTGAGGATGAGGGGCCGGTCTGCAACCAGACTCTCCTCATAGGTGCCGCTTGAGATCTCAATGGTCTCGCCGGATTTAGCAGCGTCTATGGCCGCCTGGATTCGCTCGCCCGGCTTGACTGAGATGACGGCATTCGCGCAATTGGCCAACAGTATAAACACCAACAATATGAGAAAGATCTTTGGCAGCTGCCCTGGCATGCTCTTCATACAGACATCATAACTTACTTTGCGGTATAAAACGGCATTCCTTCATAATCCTGATATGCAATGGCTGCAATGACTGCACTGAGACGACTCAGGCGAGACGACTCAGGCTGAAGGATGCAGGAACATGGAGACGGGCGAGCTGCTGATCCACTTTGTATATGCTTTCACCACCATATTCGTCATAGTCAACCCGATCGAAGCGACCCTGGTCTATGTCACTCTCACCAGCAACATGAGTTCCGAGGAGAGGACGCATATCTACCGGCGCACAACCCTGGTCGCCTTCGCTATTGCCATCCTCTTCTCCCTGGTGGGGGATGCGGTACTGCGCATCTTCGGCATCACCGTGGACAGCCTGCGCGTGGCAGGTGGCATACTGCTCTTCCTGGTGGCAATCGATATGCTGCGAGGAGTCCGCAGGCAGAGCAAGGTCACTGAAGCAGAGCTGATGGATGCCAATTCGCGAGAAGATGTCTCCATATTCCCGCTCGCCATACCTCTGCTCACCGGTCCCGGAGCCATAACCACCGTGGTGGTCTTGATGGGTGCTGCAGACAGCCTGACAAAGAAAGGCCTGGTTCTGCTCGCGATCTGCCTGACATTTCTGGCCACATTCTTCATCCTCAAATTCTCCCAGTACATCGATAGAGCCCTGGGAATCACGGGAATAATGGTAATGACCAGAATCATGGGGCTGATTTTAGGAGCTGTGGCGGTGAGCTTTGTCGCCACAGGGATCTGGAATTTATATCTGTCCATGGCAGGAGCCTGATTGAATGGACAGAGAATCATTTCTGCAATGGCTTTCCAGCGAAATTCCCGAGACACTCTTTCCCCAGATTGCCGCCCAGGTCCTCTTCTGCTGCGAAAACTGCGGAGAATGCTGCAAGGGGGAGGGCTACGCGCTGGTCGACGACGCGGATATCGAGGAGGTTGCCGGAGCGCTTGCCATCCGTCCCGCCCAGGCAAGGGCCAGGTTTACAGACCCGGATCCGGAAAAGAATCCGGGATGCAGGATCCTGAAGAGCACAGGTCCGGAAAGTAGCTGCTGCCTTCTGGATCAGAATACAGGAAGGTGCACGATCTACTGCCATCGGCCCCACGTCTGCCGAACCTTTCCCATGATTAACGAGCCTGCCGGGACAGGGGAAATCATCAGCTTTTATTCCGATTGCAGAGGAACGGCAAATTTCGTAGAGATGCTTCAAGAAAAGAGAAGCGACCCCCAGGTGCAGGAGGAGATAGAGAGCCTCGCCAGAGATGAGGAGAAGCAGCAAGACCTGAGGATAATGCTCTTTATCTGGCTGAGCTGCTTGATGGGAGAGAGCAAGCAAGCGGAGCAGATAGGCTGCGCCACTGGAGTCGTTCTGCCTCCGGACGAGAGAAGCTTTCAGAAGGATTGCCTGGCCTACTTCCTGATGACCATCACAACCGACGGATTGGATGAGTACGAATACGAAAGCTAACGCAAAAAAATTAAAACCGCTTGCGTCTTTTTGAGTAAGGGCGCTGGCAGAGCCTGAGCATTTGTTTTGCGCGAATTCATGTCCATGGAGTGTTTGGGCTGACTGCCAGCACAAAATTACCGGAGGCAGCTTGAGTGATGGTCAAATAGTCTTTAGCATAAGGTATCTGCATTTCTGCAACTAAATGGACCAACATTTAGAGGGGTATGAATGCTGCCCAATCGATAATTGTGCTAATGAGATATATTCGCTTTGCAAATAGAATATTCTGAGAAAATAAGAGATGATAATAGCTACCCCATTGCTCTCTCGATTGCCTCATTCAGTTCGTTGATCATCAAGGGCTTGCAGACGAATTCATTGCCACCTGCATTTAAACATAGATCATGATAGATGCTGGGATTAGACCCTGTCGCAAACACCACTTTAAGAGCACAACCTGAAATGCTTCGAATGCGCCTTACTGCTTCTATGCCATCCATTTCGGGCATCTGGACATCCATGATCAACAGATCATAAACCACACGTCCAGCTGACTGCACCGCATCTGCACCATTTTCGACGGTATCAACACGATGTCCCAGCATCTTAAGCATTTTTTCTGCAATCTTCTGATCCAGTGGATTGTCATCCGCCAGGAGAATCCTCAAGATCCTTTTATTTAATGCAGAATTGTTCAGAGCAGATTTCTCCAGACATAACAATCCGCCTGGGGATTTATTGGCATGCAAAGCAAATGAAGAAATTCCATTCACCATGCTGGCAAATGGATTTTAAATTATTTAGCCATTCTCCATATAGAATATAGACATTCAATAGTCAAATGAAAAAGATGAGACATAATTCCAAAAAAGTGAGTTGAAACAGTTCTAGAGTGATACAAACCTATGTACCCCTGCAATCTTCCTGCCCTCAGGCCCGATCATGAAATGTCGGCTTAACACCATCCAGAGCAATCGCGCCCACCAATCCACCCTCAGAACAGCTAAATCCGAGAGGGCCTATTGCGGTATCGTTTTCGGCTATGAGCCGTTTCATCTCTTCATTGTTGTTGGAGGCCATCACGATATCGGATTTTCCCTTTGAGAGGTTTTCTACTCCATATAAAGAAAAAGTTTCAAACCAGGAAAATAAAAAGAAGTTATGAGATGGTTTTACAGTGGCACGAAGCCGTATTCTTCGGCAACTTTCTGGCCATCGGCCCCAATCATGAAATCGATAAATGCCCGGGCGCCCTGAGTGGCATCGCCAAAGGTGTAGAAATACAATTTGCGAGCAAGCTCGTAGCTACCGTCCTTGATGGTCTCTGCCGTGGGCTTGACGCCGTCCAGTGTTATGGCACCTACAGCTCCGTCCTCAGCATAGGAGAATCCCAGATACCCTATAGCCTTGTTGCTGCCGGTAAGGGCGGTTCTTATCTCGGCATTGCTGCCTGCGACGGTTTTCACGCCTGGGGTCTCTGCCTTCTTATCATCCATGATATCCTCGTTGAAGGTATCCCTGGTTCCAGAGCCCTGCTCCCTGGCTACTACAAGTATTTCCGAATCGGGGCCGCCCAGATCCTTCCAGTTAGTAGTCTCTCCCGAGTAGATCTTCTTGACCTGATCCTTGCTCAGAGCAGTCACGCCGGCATCATAGATCTGCTTGCTCACGCCAATAACGATTCCGTCATAGCCTATTAAATTCTCCTGGAATTTATCGCCGAAATTGCTCTTCTCTTCATCGGTAACCTCGCGTGAGGCCATTGCTATATCGGAATTGCCCTCGGCAATATTCTTCATGCCTACTCCAGTGCCGCCCCCTGTTACCAGCACCTGGATGTCAGACTGTTCGCCATTGAAAGCTTCAGCTCCACCTTCAGCCAGAGGCAATACAGTTGTCGATCCGGAGACACGAACGGTCTCCTTGGCCATGACCATGGAGACACCCATTGCACCCACGATCAAAGCAATTATTAGAGCGCCAAGTAATTTTCTCACTTGAAATTCACCGGCCACACGAAGGCAGAAATGATAAATAAATCTAACCAATATAAAATATATATCCGCCAGTATCTATGTTGTAAACGTTTTCGCTATATAGTGTATAGTCAAATACAAGCAGGCTATCCTGAGAAAGAAATGATAAGATCTGAGATCCGCTCAGATCGGTACAAATCCATTTTCATCGGCAATCTTCTGCCCATCTGGGCTGAGAACGAAATCGATGAACTTTTGGGCGCAGGGAGTAGGCTGACCCCAGGTGTAAAAGTAAAGATGACGGGCCAGAGGATAAGATCCGCTCTTTATATTAGCTACATTGGGATTAACGCCATCGTATTGTAATATACCTACGTCTCCACTCTCGGCATAGCTAAAGCCGACATAACCGATCGCCTTATCGCTGCCAACTACTGCAGTCTTGATTTCGGCGCTGCTCATGCTGACAGTCTTTACTCCAGACGTTTCGGCTGTGGTAGATCCCATGATCAGCTCATTGAAGGTGTCTCTGGTTCCAGAACCCTCTTCTCTGGCAATCGCATAAATCTCAGCATCAGGGCCCTTTAAATCCTTCCAATTCGTGATCTTTCCGACATAGATGTCCTTAAGCTGATCCTTTGTAATTGCCTTGACACCTGCGTCATAAATGGGTTTGCTTACAATGATACAGATGCCATCATACCCGATGGAGAATTGCTGGAAATTGTTTTTGCTGTACTTGCTCCTCTCAGAATCTTTGATCGTTCTGGAAGCCATGGCAATATCCGATCGCCCTTCACCAGCAGCAGTTATGCCTGCACCTGTGCCGCCTCCTGTGACCGTTACCTGGCAGTCGCTCTGTTGACCATTGAATGCTTCACCTTCGACCTCTGCAAGAGGCAAAACCGTCGTCGATCCGGAGACGGTCACCTTCTCTGCTGCTGACGCACTAGCAATCAAACCAACTAGTAAAGCCATAAGCAGAGTTGCTGCAATTTTTCTCATATTCTCACCGATGCGACCAGATTAAGTAAAGTATGTAAAATTTGTTAACATAAAGCATATAGCTGCATATATCATAACCTGATTATAAACTGGCTGGACAAAGATTCCTTGGAATATAGATCTCTTTCTGGCAAGAAATCATCTTATGCAATATGCTTTAGCATGCTGAATATTGATGAATATATTATCTTTTTTCTATAAAGGTATTCTATATATCATAGAAGGCCCAGCGACAGGAGTCAGCAGAAGATTGAGGTGATGTAGGATGGAAAAAAAGATTGATGAAAGAATATCTGCTTATTGTGGAAGAATTCATCCAGGAGGGTTCACATCGGCAGTATCACTTGCACTGATATTTGTTTCGCTATTAGGCAGTTCAATGGCAGCCATACCTTCCGGCTCCTTGGTTGGTCCAGGATCTTATGAGGAGAAGAATATCACATTCAATATGGAGCAGAGTGTGCAGAGTAATGGTTACTCTATGACTTACCTATATGCTAAGTCTGGAAATGTCGCAATCAAGAATTATGCTCATGGCAGCGGATCCTTAAACAGCGAATCCACCCTGACCTTCCAACAATTGGATAAAATGAACCACCCATTGTACACGGATTACAATGACTTCAAGCAAAATTGCATCCAATTCAAGGAAGATGTTTCCATGGTTTATGCACCAATGAAGATTGCCGTCGGAAACGGCTACTTTGCTGCAAATCCGCTGGATTACAATTCCCTGCTGAAAGAAAAGACCTGGGTTAAGAATTATCGTGCCGGCACAAGCATGCATCATGAAGTCGAGTACGCCCATGTCCTGGATAAGGAACTGGAGATCAATGCCAAAGAGAAATTCAACTATACCTACGATCCGGTTTGGGAAGGAGTAGGGTATACCCAGATGAAGATCAATGAAGATGTAACTGATGGCAAAACTCATGTCGGTGTCCTGCAATCCAGTAAAGACTATGCAGGAAAACTCGCCGCAGATGGGAAAACTCCTTTGTCGGATTTCACTTCATTAAAAGGATTGGGATCGGGAATGCTCAGCAGTGCCTGGAAGAATCCCGCCATTGAGATCGATGAGGACTACTGGGGAACCACTCATCTCGAAAAGAACATGACCCTTGAAGTGCCCTATTATAAGAAGACGTCAAGTGACGACTGGCTGCCCTGCTGCTCGGGAGGCTACCTGACCATGCCCGCGAGCTATATCGGCGACGCGAAACTCAAATCAGCAAAAGGCATCTTCGACTGCACCTGCTTCAAGGCACCAAACCAGGCCCAGTTTCCGAGAGTTTATTAGGAAATAATTTATTAATTTTTTTTTTTCAATGGCAAAAAAAAAACGTTGATGCTGGGGATGCTATCCTGCCTCCATCGAATACATCGCCGGCATCAATAAATAATATTTTAAATTAGTGTATATTGAAATGTATATAGAATATATTCACGAAAGAGAGATATATTTTTTAATGGGCGAAGTGATATATGGACGAACTCAAATTAACAGAGATAATGTCAATCGCTTTATATCTGAGGATTTTCAACGGATTTGGAGGATCGCCAGCAATTCGGGAAATGACCTCCAAATCGACGAATATTTCCGCAGTTTTCTCATTCAACCTGAAATCGCTTGATATATTACCATCTGCTAAATAGGCATACATTAGGACAATGGAGGAAAAGGGATGTTTGAAGTTATCGGATGCGAGGATTCTCGAAAAGGCGAGAACCTTCTTGGCCTTCTGGGGTATTACGAGGCAATTTTAGAGAGAAAAGGGCTGATGACCAGGATCGGCGAAATTAGATCCCTAAAACTGGGCTTGATCTTGGACCTATTAAAGACAGTTAATATAGCAGAGGACTTAAAGGCCGATTTGATGACCTCCGTAGTGAGCGCCTGGGAGATGAACTGCAATGGCAAGACATCTGAAGAAGGCGAAGAAGATATAAAGACAATGGAGCGCTGCATTGCAGCCGTTCGAAAAGATGCTCAAACGGAATTGCATAACTGCAATCCAATCAACCTAAAGCAACTAGATGTAACAGTGATGCTTGCTTTGCCGCTGATGATTCGCGACCTTAAAAACGATGATGCGCCAAAGATTCACGACCTACTAAACCAAGTAATGGAGAACTTTACAAAGAAGAAGGAACAGGGATGTGCTCCCTGCTAATGAGAAATTTAATTTAGAAAGGCCCTCCCTCGCACGCCCACATGGACGTATTCGATATGCGACCGCAAGGGATCATATTTTCCTCCGAACCGCGCATTACTGGCAGCTCAGAAAAGAAAAACTGCCATTCGTTTTGTATCGCATCAAGAGAAAAAACGAAATTATCATGGAATCATTCCGGAAGGATAGGGCAGGCATATACCCTTTTCCAAATGATAGAACTTTCGGGAATTCTACAGCAACATCCGGCTGGAAAATCATACATTGTGGTGAGAGATCTGACGAAGCAGGAACTCATGCAGGAGATGAATATTTGGTTGGATATGATATCCAGCCAGGATACTATGCAAAAAAAAAACCAAGAAGATCTCCAATTGGATTAAGGCACTCAATGATAACTATATAGATAAAATAGAGATACGCACCGTATTCATATTATATAGGAAAAATATATAAATTGTTTATGCCATCCTTAGAGAGATGGATAAGGAGACGAAGATAAATGTTATTATGCATTTAATAGTATTACTAATATTTTTTGTGATAGTATTATATTATTTTTATATGCAGCAGATACCAAATAAGCTATAAAACTAATAATAAATATGGAAACAAGAAAAGTTCAGAAGACGGGAAAGTCGACTTTGATAGTCTCCCTTCCCAAAAAGTGGGCAAACGAAAATGCGATCATCAACGGTTCGTTATTATTTATTTCGCAAAACCATAATGGTGACTTATTACTATCCTGTGATAAATCTGAGCCGGACCAGATAGTGAAGCTGGATATAGCATGCAAATGCGGAGCGCCTTTGATTCGAGATGTGATTGCCTGCTATCTCGCCGGTTACAGGACCGTCGAGATATCGTCCCATCAACTGACCGCAATGCAAAAAAAAGATCTGCACACGATTGTAAACAAACTCATAGGGCCGGAGATCCTGGAAGAGAGCATCAATAGAGTGATCATACACGACCTTCTCAGCGAGGAGGAACTACCGGCAGACCGAGCTCTGAAAAGAATGAAGAATTTGGCCAGACATATGATTCAGGATGCTCTATGCGCACTCATAAAAAGAAATAAAGAACTTGCAATAGATGTAATTCAAAGAGATAATGATGTGGATCGTCTTAATCTGCTTATAGCCCGCCAATTCAACGATATCCTTAGATCAGGGTCCATAAAGAAGGAGACGCATAGCCCCATCAGCATCTTTAATTATATGCAAGCAGCCACAAACCTGGAGCGCATGGCAGATCATGCCTCAAAGATCGCCGAGATCTCCGCACATAATGATAACGAGCTTCCGAAGGAGATGACGGATGAAATCTCCAAAATGAACTCAATCCTCACGACTTTGCTTGATGATTCCATATCCGTGCTTCTCAAACCGGACAACCAGAAAGCCAACCAACTTATCGATAAAACTAAAGAGATAACGAATCAATCAATAATTATGACCTACCCCCCCGGGGAGAAGAACGTTAAAGAATTGCCGATCAGAGTTATACTGGCCAGCAGCATGGAACGCATGCTCGACCTCATAATAAATATCGCAGAGCTTTCGATTAACTTGCATAATGCCTCTATCGAGGACTAATCAATAGCATAAAGGACATGTGTTTTAATCTATCTAATTGAGGATGCTGGCAGGGCTCGAGAGGTAAAAAGCCAGGTATCCTGACGCAGAGCTTTGGCTCGAGTGCAATCTGCCAGCCGGGAATGCACCCCTGGAGCTACCTTAGCTATCCTCCTTGCAGGATAGGGCAAAGGTCTGATCAAATGGTTAAAGATGGGGTGCTCTTGGGGCCTTAGAATGCCCCAAAACATATAACGAGATGATGATCTATATTCTTTTTGCAAATACATTAGATGAAGACAATAGGAGTATAGATCGAATAGATGGATTCTCAAAAAATAGGCCATGAATTTGCAGATCAGTTATTTCGCAGATATGAAAAAGAAGCTGATTCAGGTGGGCTTTGCAAAGTGTATCTCAAAGCCATCCGAAAGTTCCGACAGATGAAATCCATGAAACCCTCTATTAAGAAGATTGATTTGACCGGGAATATCTTTGCTATCCATCCTAACCACATCCGGACCGAAAAAGCATGGATTCAGAAGATTTTTATGCATGATGTACCTCAAGCGCCATTGAAATTTGAACTTCAAGGCTTTGATTATCAGACCCTGCGAGAGGATATTCTGAAGGCTGGGCCGGTTCTTGGGCGATACCATGCAACATACATGATTATACCCCGAATTGGCTATAATTTTTAAATGAGCACTCTGCATCTTGCTCTGCAATGAGTTGCCCCTAAAATCAGGATGAACTGCGATTGTTGCCAGATGGACGACATTTGGTAGATCATCTTTGGGAAGGTTTATGTCAAGGCCGAAATTATCATTGCATTCACCTGGAAAAGAGAGAATATTGTAGGCGACGAGTTCATCTTGGCAAAAGACCCCTATCGCCGATTTTTCCATATGCAAATGCTCTCGGAAGTAATCGACAGAATGCGATCTGAATATCTCCTTATCGGCAAGATGATAAATCACTATTTCCTGTAAATCCATCATCTCATCGAGATTGCTTTCATCCATAAATCTCATTTCGTAGCCTAATTCCGCTTGCATAGGGGAGACCTTATTCCGTTTGATATTCCCGCATTCAATCATAAAACACACCTACTATCCCCATGCATTTTTCAGCATGCCTGGGCAAGCATCTCATTTTGATTGTTCACCAGTATCATCTGAGTCGCGATAACATCCTTGGTATCATCGATTCCGCCGATCAGACCCTTGAGTTCACTCAAGCTCTCTGCCTGCAACACCAGCATGAAATCGTACTCGCCAAAAACTGCGCATATGTACAAGATGCCTTCTTTGCACCTCAAAGCATGGTAGACCCTATGCTCCATTCCCGGCAAGACCTTGAGCATGGTAATTCCTATCGCCAATCAGATCACCTCAAATACTCTATTCTGAAATATCACAGAAAATTGATTCGCATGCATTATTTAGAAAATTTTTCAAAATAGAATATATATCTGCAATAGGCATGATGTCAAATCTAAAAAACAATAGAATAATAGCAGGACGATAATGAGCATAAGGACCCAGGGCAAGAAAGTAGTTCTCTTTCTGTGCATGAGCTAATTGAACCTGGGCGATGTGTTTCCTTTCCTGCTAATTTGGTGCTATGAACTAGCGGGCCTACCAGGAAATCTTCTTTCTATAGTGATTTCTTACTACTATGGCCAGCATGTTGGTTCCCAGCACCAGGGCAATCAGCACCAATGCCGTGCCCCAGGCCCGAGCCTCCACATCCCACGCTCCCAGAAAATAGATCAGATTCAGCAGATGGTAATCCAGGTTATTGACCGGCTGAAACACATTGGGGATAACGCCGTAAATCATCTGCACAGGCGTTGCGGTAAAGGTGACAGCCGTCCACATGATGGGCGCAGTCTCTCCTGAGGCCTTGGCCACCCCGATGATCACTCCGGTCAGTATGCCGGGCGCAGCCGAGGGCAAGACCACCTTTCTGATAGTCTGCCACTTGGTAGCCCCAAGGGCAAGGCTCCCCTCCCGCAAGGAGTTGGGCACGCTCTTCAGGGCCTCCTGACAGGTCAGGATTATGGTGGGGATATTTATGAGCCCCAGGATTATGGAGCCGGAGAGGAGAGAGACACCCAAGTATGTCACCAGAAAGGCCAGGCCGAAGAGGCCGAAGACCACAGAAGGAACGCCATTTAGACAGCTAACAGCGATTGTGATGATGCGGTTGAGCCTCTGGCTCTTGGAGTACTCATTGAGATAGATTGCTGCGCCGATCCCCAAGGGCGAAGATATGACCATCGCCCCTAAAACCATCCACAGTGAGCCAAGTATGGCCGTGCTGATTCCGCCTGCCTGGCCCAGACGTCTGTGGGGTGCCGTCAGAAAATCCCAGCTTATGACCCCAATTCCCTTGTAGACTATGATGAAGAGTATTCCGCCCAGCAGGAGAAGCGATAGGACCGCGGATAGCCTGACTGCCAAGAAAACCAGGATCTCTCGACCCTTTGCCCGATAATCGTAGAGGATATTGATGGCATCTTTGATGCACAACAGGCTGGCAAAAACGATCAGAAGGGGAAGGATAAAAGAATAATCGAAGGACGCACCCACACCAAGGGGCCGACGGATGACAAATCCCTCATGAAGTATTCCGGAATACACAAGATAGAGGATCGCAGAACAGAGAAGAGTGTCCAGGGCAAGGAAAGGAACGGTCTTAAGGGATACGGCTTTGGAGAATGAATAAGATGCGACAATGAGCAGCATGCTAACGAAAAGGCTCGCCTGCCATAGGGGCGCGAGCCTTTCCATGCCGGGCTGAATGATGAGGGAGGCAAGCGAAGTGACAAACAGGAACACCGAAATAGCCAGAGATGCCCATAATGCAGGCTTTGTCTTCACTTCAGTATCCTCCGAATTTTCGCTTGATGCGAATCCTGGCATAATCTGCGATCAGACTGAATATGGTAACTACTATGAGAAGGACGAATCCCACCGCAAAGAGGACATGGTAATGCATCGAGCCTCTGGCCACCTCGCCCATCTCTCCGGCGATGATCGAGGTGAAGGATGCGCCCTGATCGAATATATCATACAGTGGAGACGCCATCCTGGCAACGTTGCCCACCACCAGCAGAACAGCCATGGTCTCTCCGATTATGCTTCCGATGTTGAGCAGAATGGCGGCGGTGATTCCAGATGAAGCCGCCGGTATGGTAACATTTCTCAGAGTCTGCCAGTGGTTGGCTCCCAGTGCCAGAGAGCCCTCCTTGAATTCGCTGGGCACAGCCCGCAGGGAATCCTCGCAGATGGTGGTGAGGCGAGGAATGAACATGACCCCGAGGAGCATTGATCCGGCCAGAATAGACCTGCCGGTGAGCAGATCGAAGCTGTCCTGCAGATAGGTTACGAGAATTATCACCCCTAAGAAACCATAGACAATGGAAGGGACGCCCGCCAAAAGCTCAATGGACGGCTTTAGCACCGCCTGGCTCCGGGAACCGGCCAGCTCTGCCAAGTAAATTGCCAGAGGAAGGCCTATCAGGATATTGATGAATAACGCCAGAATGGTGATGATAATCGATGTAGCGATTATCGGCATCAACCCATAAATATCGCCAGAAGGATGCCATTTCGACCCGAAGACCAGAGAGACAATCCCCAGCTGCGAAAATGCAGGAAGGCTTTCGTGGATGAGGAAGTAGAAGATGAGAATCATAATGAGGATCGAGGCAATTGCTGATATGAATAGCAGGGCCTCTACGGAAAGCTCGCTATATTTGCGGGGCACCTTAATTCTCGGCCAATCCATACGCTCCGGTAAAACACATTGACCGGTTAAAGCCCTTGCGTATAGAATCTATATAGAGTAACAATAATGTAATAGGATAAACATAGACGGCTTTTTCAATAATGATAAAATGAGACGGGTAAAGTGCGAAGGCAAGAGGGATATCATTTGCCAAGCCTGCTCAATATCTCATCCGGATCGTAGCGCACGCTGATGACGCGACTTCTGCCCCGTTCCCCGGACCCGGTAAAATCGGCGTTTATGAGCCGGATGGAATCAAGCTTATTGAGAATTTCATGAAAACGGGTATATCCGGCATCGATCTCTTCACGAAAGCGGACAAACAGATCCCCTGCGCGCCAGCTCTGCTGCTCCGCAGCCAGCCGCAGCACAAGCAGCTCATCCTCCTTCAGGGATTTCAGGGCATAGGTAAGGTGAACCAGGCGGGAACGATCGCATGATACCGCCACATCATCAAGAGAGATGCTCCTCGATGCACGCTTTTCCGCAGAAAGGCCTGACCTCTTGAGAAGATCAATTCCCACCCGCAGGTCTCCAGACCTCTCAGTGCAGTCCACAACCTCCTCCAGGACATCATCCGCCATCACGCCGGGATAAAAGCCCATCTGCGACCTGCGACCCAGTATGTCGCGGACCTCAGATCGAGTGTAAAGCGGGAATATGATCTCCTCCGGCTGGAAGACAGAGACCACGCGCGGATCGAGAACATAGTTCAAGGCCAGCTCACTCATCACTCCTATCACACCCATCCTGGCGCCGGGACATGTCTCATGGGCCCGCAGTAGGGAGTAAAGGACATGGTCCACCTCCTTTTCATGAAACAGGTAATTGATGTCATCCAGTGCCACCACCAGCACCTTATCCTGATCGGCTGAGGCTGCGGCGACCTTCTCGAAGATCCGCTTAAATGATATGCCGCTGGAAGGAGGAGAATGATCGAAGACCTTTCTGTAGATCTGATAGAATACGGAATACCGGGTGGAGTCAATCTGGCAGTTGACATGGACGGGAATTATTTTCGAAGAATGAGCTTCGATCTCCTCGAAGAGCTTGAGCAGAGCAGTGGTCTTGCCTGTGCCCGGCGGGCCGAGGCAAAGGACATTTACCGGCCGCCCCCCCTGCAAGGCCGGACGGACACAGAATTTGAGGCTGTTCATCTGATCCTCCCGGTGCAGGAAGTGTTCGGGCAGGTGATCTAGCTCAAACAGATCCCTGTCCTTGAATAGCGTCTCCTCCCAGAGGAGCATATCTGGCTTTTCGGGGCTCACTTGCTGAGTATATTTTGTATTTCCTTCTTCAATATGGCGCTCACAATGCTGCCATCCGCTTTGCCCCTCAATTCCCTCATGACCAGGCCCATCAGCGGGGCTACGGCTCTGTCGCCTTTGCTTTTCACCAGGTCGACCTTGCCGCTCACTATTGCCTGAACGGCTCGGGTCACCTCGGACTCATCTACTCCCACAAGGCCGGCAGATGCTGCGGCATCGGACGCCGCCATTTGCGGATGCGCTGCAAGAGCGGCCAGCAGGTCGCTCAGGCCCTCCTTGGCCACCCGGCCCTGACAGACCATAGCCAAAGAATCCCGGTAATGCTGCTCAGTCAGATTGGTGACGGGAACGCCCTCTCTGGCCAGCTCAATGGGAATGGTCTCCAGAGCCCTCACTGCGACGGAAGCGGAAAGACCTGTCTTCATGACCTCCTCAAAGAGGGGATAATTGGGGGAAGCTGCCATTACGGAAGCCTGCTCAGCAGAGAGGCCGTACTGCTGCTGGAAGCGCTTTGATCTGTCCGCGAACAGCTCGGGCATCTTCAAGCTGGCCAGCATCTCCTGCGTGATCACCACTGCGGGCACATCGGTCTCCGGATACATTCGGGCGGAGCCTGGCAGGGGCCGCATGTACTCTGAGCAGCCGCTCGGCAGAGCCCGGCGAGTCTCCTCAGGCACCATGACCAGAGCCTCGCGGGCCCGAACCTGCACCGCTTGCATGGCTTTTTCTGCCCTCTCCCTCGGCCCGGTGACCATGATCACTGCGTCGCCCTCGGCGGCAGCCAGAAGGCTGCGAGCAGCCTGGACCTCCTCTGCGGTTACGCCATAAGCGGGCAGCTCATCGGTATGAAAGATCCCGCCCACTCCTGCCCTCTTGGCCCGGTCTGACATCTCCGAACCGAGCCGCCGATCGGGCTGAATCTCCCGGCCAACGAGGCCGGCAAAGCCCACCAGCCGACACGCCAGGACAACGCCGCCGCTCTTGAGGGATCGGGCCAGGACCTTGGAGCCGGTCTTCGCAAACAGATCTGATACGTCCTGGATAGCGTTGTCAATCGAGGCCCCGCGACTCTTCAGCTCCTCTCTGATCTCCAGCAGCCGCACCTGGCGTAAAGCCTCAAACTCCACCACCTTATCTACGAGATTCAGGGCCTGCACTCCCTTGATCTCCACCCGCGCTCCCCCTTTGATGGAGACGTTCACATCCTGGCGGATGGTGCCAAGGCCCCTCTTCACCCGGCCAGTAGAACGCAGGATCATTCCGAGGTATGATGCAACCTCCCTGGCATGAGCGGGAGAGACGATATCCGGAGCAGTCCCGATCTCCACCAGAGGTATTCCCAGCCGGTCCAGGGAGTAGACCACGCTGTCGCCCCGGCCCTCGATGATGCGCGCCGCTTCCTCCTCCAGGCTGAGGATGCTTATGCCGACCGCGCCTTCCCCGGTCTCGATGCAGCCGTCCGATCCGACATAACCGGTGCGCTGAAATCCCGAGGTGTTGGAGCCATCTATCACCATCTTGCGCATGGTATGCAGCTCATCCACAATCTTCATATTGAGCAGCCGGGCTATGATCAGAGAGATCTCCAGTGCCTCAGGGTTTATCTCCCTAGGAGGCTCCTCATCAGCCTCTACCAGACAGGTAGTATCATAGGACTTGTAATGAAAACGCCTCGTAACCAGGACCTCTTCCAGTGCGGCCCGATCTATCTCGCCCAGCTCGCTTCGCGACGGTCGCAGATACCGGAAGAACTCGAAATTAGACTCCTCAACTTCCCTGTGCCTGGTGGGGCAACCGCAGAAAAGCTTGCAGGTTGTGTCCAGCTGCTGGTGAATCTCAATGCCGCATATCAGTCCCAAAGCACGGTAATCTAATGCCATTGATCTACCTTTCAGAGACCAGGGGTGGTTTAACTCTTTTGACTGCTTCACGGATGTCCTCGGACTTGACCGTCTTTCTCTTGGCATGGTTGGCCCAGCCGACCGCCTCGCGGGCTACCTCCAATCCATAGCTCTCCAGAACCTCAGCCAGCGCATCCCTCGCGCCTTCGCTCACTCTATTGGCCCCAGCCTCGCGGATGAGTCTGCTCACCGGGGCAACAGGAAGTATCGGCATTCTCAATTCACCTCATAAATCCGGAGTTTGCAGCCAGAAGAGAAAAAAATAATTCCTCCGAGTGCTACAAGCCAGAATATGCACCCTATCATCCTGCAATTCCATATATAATTTTTGTTAGGCAAAGTTATCCATTATTAAAACCCTTTGAAAAATCCGACCAACATTTTGGCTTTATTTTAAAGATTAAGCATTCAAATGGGAAAAATCCAAAAAGGGGGATGGGAAATGTTATTTAAGGAGCCACAATTACCATTAGCATTAGAGGAGCTGACGATGAGCGAGCTGGCATTTAAGGCAATTATTTACAAAGATCTGGAAGATGTTTATGGACCATGCGGATGCGGCATGAACCTGGCCACACTGCCGGTGCTCCTTCCCCGTGATTGGGTGGTCGTGGAGCGCCCCGCTCAGGCGGAACAGGACGAGTTCTGCAAGGGATTCGATTTCCGGAGAACCTCAGGATTCTCCTGCAATAACGTCTTTGAGCATGAGATGGAGGGTATCGAGTACATGGCCAACTTCTCCTGCTGCTCGGAGTGTGCCGAAAAGGCGGTAGAGAAAGGCTATGCTACCTATGCCAGGAAATCCTATCCGCGAGCGCTGCGCTGAAGACCAGGAGGCAAAGAATTGAAGCTAATAGTATATTCCACGCAGACCTGTCCGAAATGCCAGCAGCTCAAAGCAGCGCTGACAAAGGCAGGAGTCTCATTTGATAACCAGGACATGAGCACCCCTGAGGCACTTACGGAGCTGCGCATAAACGGCGTATTCACACACTCTGCGCCGGTCCTTCAGGCAGACGACAGGTTCTACACCGTAGAAGAGCTATTTCACGGTGAGAAGCTTGTCGATCTGGCTCTTATCCTCAAGAGCTAAAACACCCTGCCCTGCACCCGGCTGATATTAAAGACTGCAGTGCTGGCGATATGCATCACCGCGAAGGTTCCGGCCTGAATAGGATCAGTTACCACCAGATCGGCCTGTTCGGGAACCGTGCCCGCCATCTTCAAGGCGATAACCGGTATGCCTTCCGCCTGCAGCTTTCTTATCTCATCGGTGATGCGCCCGCCCATTAGGGCCCCGGCCAGCACCAGAATGCCGGCACGAGGCAGCCGGCGAACGGCGCTCACTGCATCGGCAATGGCATCTTCGCCCACCAGGGGAATGGTATCCACGCTGATGCGCTCTCCACGCAGGTTATGCCGGTCAGCTTCGCTTACCGCACCCACAGCGACCTGGGCCACCTGTGCTCCTCCGCCGATGATTATCACCCTAGATCCGTATATCTTCTCGAAAGGCTTGTGAATGGAGACCTCAAATATGGATTCAAAAGCCTCCAGCTCCTGCACAATTCCGGAGACATCTTCAGCCGGGCAGTCGATCTCCATATAGACCGACGCCTTGCCCTGGTTCATGCCTCTTTCCACAACAAACTGCTGAGTGTAAACGATGTTGCCTCCCCTCTTGGCCACCGATCCGGCGATGTCGCGCAGCATTCCCGGGCGGTCCAGACAGATCACATTTATCGCTGTGCTCATTTCAGGCCTCAATTTCCCCTGGGGTGCCGGGAAACTTTAATATGACGGGTGGTCTAACGTTATGTTAATGGAATTCTGTCCCCAATGCAAGAGCATGATGATGCCCAAGGATGGCATGATGGTCTGCAGAAAGTGCGGCCACAAGATGCCAAAAACCGCGGGAGATTCCATGCTCAGCAAGACCAAACAACTGGATCGCGTCGTTCCCGTCCTGGAGCAGGAGTCGTCGGGCCTGCCCACAACCAACTGCAAATGTCCGGAATGCGGCAATAATATCGCATACTGGTGGCTTCGCCAGCTTCGTTCTGCTGATGAGAGCGAGGTCCGGTTCTTCCGCTGCACGAAATGCAACAGAACCTGGCGAGAATACGACTAGGCATCAACTATATTAAATATAAAACGGTTCTGGAGGATGAGGCTCAAGGAATGTTCAAGGCAGTAATCAACGCAGAGGCTCTGCGCGATGCAATAGATTCAGTCTCTTCTCTGGTGGATGAGGTCAAGTTCTCCATATCGGAAAATGGCCTGGAGCTGAAGGCTGTGGACCCGGCGAACGTCGCAATGGTATCCCTGCGAATCGGCAACCAGGCATTCGAGTACTTCAAAGCCGATCCCTGCGAAATCGGCATCGATCTGGTCCGTCTCAGCGATGTGCTGAGCATGGCGGACAAAGGCGAGAACGTCCAGCTGGAACTGGAAGAGGAGAGCCACAAGCTGAAGATAGCCGTGGGGTCGCTCTCCTACACTTTAAGCCTGATTGATCCCACTGCCATCCGAAAAGAGCCGCGCATACCCGAGCTGGACCTGCCAGCCCACGTGACTCTGCCAGGAGTGGAGCTGCGCCGGGCGGTGAAAGCTGCTGAAAAGGTCAGCGATCATGTAATACTGGGCGTCTCGGATGAAGGCTTCTACATGGAAGCTAAAGGAGACATCGACTCGCTCAAGCTCAAGATCCCAAGCACCGAGCTGCTCGGAATGAAACCAGGCGAGGCAAGAAGCCTCTTCTCTCTGGACTACCTGGAGGATATGTCCAAATCGATAAGCAAAGCCGGCGAAGTGACCCTTGAGATGGGAATAGACTATCCCCTGCGCATTCATCTCAAGCTCGGCCAGCATGTGGAGATCAATTACCTCCTCGCCCCACGAATCGAACAGGAATGAGAACCTCCGATTACCCTTTTACCGAAGACGCTGCCGAAGAGGTGCGGGCGACAGGATACTCTCTGGAGGACCTTCTCGGCAAGACCTCGTTTAAAGCCGTGCGCAGCCGGGCGGCCCAGAGGGTCAATGAGGCCATGAGCGGCACCATCTCAGAGACTGCGACCAACACCCAGGCAGAGCAATTGATGGAGCTTCTCTCTTATCCCCTGGCAAGGATCCTGGTATCATGCCTTGATGATTCCATTCTGCTGCGCCGCTACGCTCTGGCCGAGGCAAAGCTGGCCTACAAAAGGATACAGGATGAAAAAGAGGATCTCGCTGCCATTGCCGACGACCTGGGGCTGCACCCCCATGGGCCGGGACCCTACAAAATCCATTTTGCCGAGTACATCCGGGCGGCTCACCGCATGCACAGCCCCAAATGGAAGCTGACCAACCGCGACCTGCAACAGGGCTACCTCACAGTTACCAGAGAAGAGCTGACGCGGATCATGGAGGAAGCAGCCAGAGAGAAGATTCTGAAAGGCCTGCCCATTCCCGTGGACGAGAAGACCTGCACCGCCCTCCAGGAATACCTGCTGCCGCTCAAAGAGCAGCTTGATGTTATCAGGGCGCGGGATAGAGTCGACCTGGGAGCGGTCAACGAAGGGGCCTTCCCCCCCTGCATTAAAAAGATGCTCAATGACGTCGCCAAAGGCACAAATCTGGCCCATAGCGCTCGATTTGCACTGGTCAGCTTTCTCTTGCAGATCAATATGACCGCGGAAGAGGTCATGACTCTCTTCAGCACCAGCCCGGACTTTGATGAGGAGAGGACGCGCTACCAGGTAGAGCACATCGCGGGAGCCACAGGCACCAGCTACAAGCCACCTGCCTGCGCCACCATGGCCACCTACGGCAACTGTCCGGGAGAAGACGACCTCTGCCGCAGGATAAGGCATCCCCTCAGCTACTACGAAAGAAGGACGAGGATCTATAGGCCCCTGCCGCCTGAGAGAGCGCCAGAACAAAGGACCTGAGTGGGGCATGGGCGACGTTCTCCGGCCTGGCAAACAACCGGACCTCATCCTTCTCCAGCGATTTAAATCCCAGACAGGCGTCAGCTGCTGCCCGGCTTTCTGCAAATCCCACGTCCGCCCTTCCGGAGGCAACTGCCGCCGCCACTGCGGAATGCGTCCTGGCGGCCCGCACGTAGCGAGGATGAACCAGACCCAACGATCTAAGGTGTCGCTCAAATGCCCAGTGCAGCTCTGAGTCCCGGTTCCAGCCCACAATGCGCTGGCCGGAAAGGCTTGACAGGACACCGGGATCCCGGAATATCAGGCCCAGCTCCCTTGTGAGCGCTCCAACCAGCTGCATCCCTTCTGCCGTCCCTTCCGGTCCGCAGACCGCGGCCAGATCTGCCACTCCGTCCTCCAAAAAGAGCCTGCCTCGCACCGAGCCGTTATTGAGAAGCTGAATACGCAAAGGCATGCTCTCGGCCAGCTTTTCCAGGAGCCAGGAATTTTCGCCCGCCACCACAAGATCGGCGGGCACCATATCACTGAACAGCTCCACCTCCACCCTCCTGCCCTTCTCCAGATATTCGACTCCCAATGGCACATCAATAATGCCATCCGCACCGGCCAGAGTGGTGATGGAGCCGCTGCCCTTGTCCACCGGATAGACCAGCCCTTTTGATAGGCCCACGGCAAACATCTGGCGGCGGCCATCGAATCGCAGGGGGGTGGAGAGTGTGCCGGCAACCTTCTTCTTAGTATGCCCCAGGCCCAGAGCGGCACGAACGGAGGGAGCTGCCAGATTGGAGAAGACGGCAAGCGCGCTGGTGGGATAGCCGGGCAGACCGAAGCATGGCTTACCATTGATCAGGCCGAAGAGAGCGGGCTTGCCGGGCTTGAAGTTCACACCGTGAAATATCAGCTGGCCAACCTCCTCAAATACAGTGAATATCATATCTCCGACGCCTGCGGATGTGCTGCCGCTCACCAAAACCATGCTGCACTCGTCTGCCATCTTTTGCAGCATCGCGGCCATCGATTCCTTCCTATCGGGGAGGATGCCGTAGGAAATGGCCTGAGCACCGCAGTCGGCGACCGCCGCAGCGATGGTGTAGGTATTGATGTCGAAAATCTGCCCCTCGGCCAGAGATCCGCCTGGAGAGACAAGCTCATTTCCGGTTGAGGCCACACCGACCCTGAGGCTTTTCACCATCACATCCGTCCTGCCCAGGGCAGCGAGAACCCCGATATCCCGGGCGGCGAGCTTTGTGCCTGGAAAGAGGACTGCTTCGCCAAAGGAGATATCGCTTCCAGCCGCCTGAACGTTCTCGGTGCTGAAGACCGGCCTTCTGATCAGGACGCGACCATCCTCCGCTTGGCTATACTCAATCATAACCACTGCGTCTGCGCCAGGCGGCATCATGGCGCCGGTGGAGACCTCAGCCGCCTCGCCTTGGGCTACTCGCACGCGGGGGAGCACGCCCATGGGCACGGTACCAGCCAAACGCAAACTGATGGGGCGGTCTTCCCTTGCTTGCAGGGTATCTCTGGACTGCACTGCAAAGCCGTCCTTAGAGGCGCGGGAAAATCCCGGGACATCAAGTGTTGAGACGATCTTCTCGGCCAGGATGCGACCGGCTGCGAGAGGCAGAGGCACAGACTCGACTGCTGTGCAGGGAAGGTGGCTTTGAACTATCGATAGGGCTTCTTCAAGCGAGATGAGGCTTCTAAACTCCTTACGCATAATTGGCATTTTAAGCAGGAGAAGATATAAAAGAATCCTCTCGCCAATCAATGCTTTGCGATAGATCCTGTTCAATCGAAAGCGCGAAGCTTGCAGGATATGGATAGTGGAGATAAGAATACTTTGAAGGCAGTTAAATCCATGAAATATAAAGTGCGCAAAATATTATCGCATGGGACAAGATTTGCGTGCACATAATGGATCTGCCTTTTTTTCATGGCATAAGGCCAAGTATAATTGAAGCCAGCAAGCATATCTTTGTTGTGCGCTTATTAGAGCTTATGAGATTGATCTATGTCGCTTTTGTCCTTATATTGCTTGTTATGGTATCTGCGCAATGTCAGCAGAAATCTGATGATTGGCTCAATAAAGGCAATGCCCTCACTATGCAGAATAAATATAATGAAGCCATAAAATGCTACGACGAGGTCATTAAGCTTGATCCTATGAATGCCGTTGCTCTGAACAATAAAGTCAATGCACTCAATGCTCTTGGAAGGACTGCAGAAGCAAATGCCACCATTTCCAAAGCAAAGAATCTATCAGAGACCATAGAAAAACTAGTTCGCAAAGGCAATGAGTTCTATGATCAAGGCAAATACGACAAGGCTATCAAGGCTTACGATGAAGCCATCAAACTAGATTCCGACTTTGAAGTTGCCTGGCAAAATAAAGGCAATGCTCTCTATGCACTGGGCAAATACGACGAAGCCATCAAGGCTTACGGCAAAACTGGAATCAAGTCACATATAATTCAAAATCACGATTATCCAAACCTCGCTATGGCTTGGGAAAAGAAAGGCGATTCTCTCAAAGACCAAGGAAAGTACGATGAAGCCATCAAGGCCTATTATGAAGCCATCCAGCTTGATTCCAATAATGCAACCTTGAAAACCAAACTGAATGCTCTTCGGGAACAGAACGAATCTAATGAAATCAAATCAGAAGACATCCCTTTAAATGAGGATAAAAACCCACCCCAAATACCCTCTCAGGAACAAGGAAATGTAAAGGTGATGTTTGATATGAACAAAGCCCAAGATGGAGCAATTAAAAAAAAATGGGAGCACGATAATCCGGTGGTCTTCGTTACATCAAAAGCGAGTGCATACGATCATATTAGTAATTATTCATTGGATTTAGGAAATATGTATCTTGTAATCGATTTAATGATTAAGAATCAAGGGTATGATAATGTCGAAATTGATACAAAAGATTTCAGTGTCATTATCAATAACACGCAATATGTTCTCGAAAGAACCAGTTGGTATAATCTCACGTCAATTGGACGTCAATATCTACTAGAAGAAAATAATGCATATCTTGGATTAGGAAGCGGTACTCACCATGAAGGCTCGATTGTGTTCCAAGTGCCATTAGAGAAAGATATTAAGTACGAATTGAAATGGACTCCACCAAGGGCATCTAACATAACTATCAGCTATGAGTAACGGTCGCAATAAAGACCATGTTATCGAGAAGATAATTTAAACTTCTGGCGGGCAAGCTGGTTGCTCACCTCCTCGATTTCTCTTTCAAGCTTATCAAGATCGGTCGACTTAGCTTTTTCTATCGCATCTTCCAATAAAACTCGTAGATTGATTTTCTTAAGGATGATGGAATCCTCAGCCACGAACTCATCACCAATTTTTAGCTTCATCCTTTGCCGGAGATTGCTCGGCAGTTGTACCCGTCCCCTATCATCTTTTTTGGCGAGCGGCATTCTAAACCCATTGCCCATTTATCCCATTTAATGCATATGAATGGTTTCAAGAATCAGCTCATACCCAAACGTTCCTTTATCGCCCGGACATCAGCCTGCATTTGCCTGGAACATCCCGGTTGGATATCCTCGCGCAAACCTTTGATCTCTTCAATGATCGCGTCAGTGTTTGCTTTCACCTGTGGTATTACGTCGGTATTCTTTCGCACTGCCTGGAGATCATCCCTCATATCCAGAAGCAGCGGGATGGCTTTGTTCAACTGAACCGTGGCACAGAACTGGGCATATTCTCCAATCTTCATGATATCGCCCTTGAAATCATCAAAGATGATATTCGACACTTTCGAGCGAGCTGGACGTTTGGCTTCTACCGAGGCGCGAAAGGATTCAATGGCTTCTTCATCGCCATCTGCGAAGGCCAAGACTTCTTCCCCATCGATGCTTTCTGTATTATGGGCTTCAAACATACGAATTCTATTTGCCATTGCCATGCTCATCAGGAAGTATCTGTAGCCAACATCATGCACTTTGTCTCCGGTAATCTTGATTTTCAGCTTCATGTCACCCATGATATGCATTCGCAAGATATTTGGTTGTTTGCTTGATTGTGTCTCAGGAATGCTTTGATGCGACACGCGCAGGCGGGAGCGCGCCCAGGGACACATCAGGGGCCAAAAAGGATATCTCATCAAGTGGAAGTAATCCTTTGTGAATCGATTCGATCCTATCCTGCAGGGCATCAAAGCAGCCTGGCCAATATGCGTAGGCTTCCTTCCTCTTGGCTTCGCCTTCGGAGTCCTGGCCCAGAAGGCGGGATTGGATCTGCTGGATATTGCCCTCATGTCGATGCTGGTTTATGCCGGGTCCTCCCAGTTCATCGCCGTGGCTATGCTGAGCAGTGCCGCGGCGCCTCTATCCATCATTTTCACCACATTCATCGTCAATTTGAGGCACTTTCTGATGAGCTCATCTCTGGCAGTTTATCTGCATGGAGAGAGCAGAGGATTCCTCTCCCTCTTTGCCTATGGAGTCACTGATGAGAGCTTTGCCATCAATCTGGCCCGGTTTCGGGAAGGAGGCTGGCATCGCTATCAAGCCCTGGCGGTCAATCAGATCACCAATTTCACCTGGATTGGGAGCACAATTCTCGGAGGCTACGCCGGGCAGTTCGTTCTCGCCGGAAGCTATGGAATAGACTACGCGCTGAGCGCCATGTTCCTGTGCCTCTTGACCTTTCAGCTCAGAGGGCGAATCTACCTACTGACGGCCATCATATCCGGGGTCGCTGCCATCGCCATATCGCTTGTCGTTTCCGGAAACAGCTTTGTCATAATGGCTTCGATTCTTGGGGCCACGGCCGGATTTGCCCTCAAGAGATATGCCAGAAGAAGGAGGGATACCTGTGCAGGAAACTGAGTACCTGCTTCTGGTAATCAGCATGGGGCTAGTGACCTACATTCCCCGCTACCTGCCTCTATTCCTCCTTGCACAAAGAGAGCTGCCCCGCTGGCTCATCGAGTGGCTGGACATGATCCCGGCAGCGATCTTGAGCGCCCTGGTATTCTCAGAGCTATTTCTCTCGGGCAGCCCACGCCATCTGGAACTGATTTCAGCCAAATCGCTGGCGGCAATTCCAACACTTCTCATCGCCATTAAGACCAGATCGCTCGGCTGGACGGTGATTTCCGGGATGGCAATCTTCTGGATTGCCGAGAAGATCCTTTGACCACGGCTGCGACCCAAGCAACAATGAAAAGCTAAATATATGATTGTTGATATGGAGAATAACTGTCGGCAGGAGCGTTATCAGCATGGCAAAGGCAATCGTAGCCATTCCGGGCGTTTTGGGCGGACTCTTTGGCATTCTCATTGGCGGCTTTGAGCTACTATGGTTTATCGTCTCTGCCGTGTCCTCGCACATTCCCCGGAGCTGGATTGAGGGCAGCTTCATCTCTCCGGAGACGGGAGCCATCATCTTCATCCTGCTGGGTATGGCGGGAGCGGTATTATCTCTGGTCTACCCAGTGAAAAGGGGGAATTTGGGCTGGGCGATAATCTTTTGCGGACTGGCGGGGTTTCCGGTTGGATATGCCTCAGGGTCCTACGCAAGCATGGGCTGGACAGGCTGGATCATCCCCGGAGTCCTGCTGACGGCTGCCGGAATAATGTCGCGGTCCGGGACGGATAGGATCGCCTCATCCCGCCCTCTTCTAAACAGCAATAGTAGCAGTAGCCGCTTTCTGGGCCGGGTTTTCTACGGCGTCCTCTTTGCAGGGGCGCTGGCTCTGATCATGATCGGCCTGCTCTTTGTCGGCTCGGTTCCCGACACCAGCCCGCAGGGACTGGCTTCTCAAGACGAGCGCGACCTGGAGAGCGCGGGGGTCTCCCAGAGCATGGGGCTGTATAACGAGTCACTGCCCATTTATGACAGGGTGATCGCCCGCAATCAATCAAACTTCATGGCCTGGTACTACAAGGGCACAACGCTCTCGAAGATGGGCAGATATGATGAGGCGGTAGCCTGCTTTGACAGAGCCCTGAAAATCAAGCCGGACCTAATGGCTGCAGAGGAAGGCAGAAAGGAAGCAATCCGGAGGCAAAACCGGACGGCGTAGGGCATGAGGATATAGATACCGGATATCATCAGCAGTTCTATATATTATCACCACCGAAATTTTAAAGATTGGGCTTAAACAGCCACCGCATCGTGCTATTTATTCTTTCTCAGGTCGAATGATATATTGTATAAAAATAGTTCCACATTGGAAATTTGGCTCAATGCATATTCAAGCTTGTCATCCGTTTCACTAACTATAATAATTCCCCTGACGGAATAGTTATCTTTGGCCAACTTCTCCTTGATCCAACCCATGTATCTTAAAATTTGACCAACAACTGCATCGCTGCTCCGTCCCTTCTTTAGTTCGATTGCAACGAATTCCTTTCTTTGTTTATCAACTGCTAACAAGTCAATGGAACCAACGTCCGTCTTAAACTGCCGCCCGGAGTTATTTTCTTCATCCTGATATAGTTCTAAGCTCGCACCGAAGTTGATCTTGCTGAAATTAGCTTCAATGAATTCCTCTAAATATTTTTCAAAGACGATATCCAACGACCCTTTTTTATCAGGGCAAATTCCACCGTCGGGCTGAATCAAAATTTTCTCCACCTCTCGGATTCCTTCATCTTCAGCAGATATTGTATGAAGGAACAAATCTACATCTCCGAAATTTAGATGATATCCAGGTTTTAAATCTATTAGTCTTTGAAGTGATTCTAAGACTTTTAAGTAGGCCACACCCCATGAATCTCTATTCTCATATACTTTCCAGCCGAGAACTGAAAAGCCCATTTGAGTTTTTCTGTTCCATAAGCAGTACTTCTCGGGATTGAAATCCATTAGGATAGATGTTAGAATGGCTCTGCCAAAACCTTCAATGTGGTAATCACTATTACAATCTAATATTTCATCGAGCCTCTTTCTTAAATCGACTGATCCATCCAATAGGAAAATCAGTACATCTCTGAATCTCTTTTTTTCCTTTATAATTTTATCCCTATTAATCTTATTGAGAACTTGTCTGGTGTTATTATTATAATAATTCAAAAATTTCTGTTCTAATTCTGAATCAGGAATGCTCTTGATTATATCTGGCTGAATCCATTTGTTATTATCTTGAAGGAATTGTCTACGCTTAGGCGTCCAATTCTTATGAATTTCGGAAGATTTTATAAACCAATCAATTAGCTGCCCAATTTGTTCATCTGTGAGTGACATTGAGATCCCATATAACGATACCTGCGAGAGCGCTGCAGATATAAATTCTTTTCTAGGTCAAAGATAGCTCCCTCTGCAGCAGCATATGATCAGCCATCATTACCGATGCATCGGCTTCAATACAATCATTTATCAAAGGCGATCTGCCCGCCACCATATGTTATCTAAAGATCACATAATGTTATAAATACAAAACATTTAAGTACTTCGATGTTAGAAGCAAATAACATGAAAAACAGAGGATTTCTGCTCAGGATGGTTCCCGGAGCGGCGCTGATCACAGCCGGCCTGGTTCTTTCTTTTCTGGGCTATGATGCATCCTTCCTGGCGATTGCAGGAGTGGTTGCCATCGGCGTTGTTCTGTTCCGACGCTGGAGAGCGGGCGATCAGCCGGAAAAGGACGAGAGGACGAATAAGCTGAGTGCCTTCAGCCTGGCATATTCCTATCTTGTGAGCCTTATCCTGGCACTGGTTCTGTTCATAGCCGTCTACCTGAAGATGGTTGATCTGAACACAATAGACGCCCTGCAGATTATCATTTATACTATGGCGGCAAGCGCCATAGCCTTCCTGCTGATCTTCAGCCGCCAGGGAGATATCGAGAGAATATGAAAACGCGCATCAAAGAGCTGCGAGCAAGACATAACCTCACTCAAGAAGAACTGGCCCGCCAGGTAGGGGTGCGAAGGGAGACCATTCTCTTTCTGGAGAAAGGAAAGTACAACCCTTCTCTCAAGCTGGCTTACAAGATCGCTCTGGCTTTGAAGGCCGACATCAGCGAGATATTCCTGTTTGATGAAGAAGATCTCCAGAATTCATAAGGATCGGGGGAGCAGCTTGCCCGAGGATACTTCTTTTTTCGCAATATCGCAGGCCAAAGCAATTCTTGCGCTGCCTTCCACCGGATCTCCCAAAAATCCGCAATCCTTATATCGTCTCCACTCACCAATCGCCCTGTGAAGATCGGCATTGGACGGCATGTAATAGAGAACCTGCCCGGTATCGGGGCCCTGCTGCTCCTGGTCATTGCTGCTGCCGGGGCAGCGTATGCCTGGCATGAGTATGACGATTTCTTCTCCGTCCCAACCAGCCGCCTGGAGGCAGGTGGCTTCTACCAGGAGATGCCTACGAACGACCATCATTATTATATGCAAATCCCCCTGGATCATGGCAATCCTTCTCAGGGAAACTTCACCGCCTTTTACCTCCTCTCGCCGGGATTTTCCGCTGGAGGGGATGTGATCTTCTGGCTCTTTGATAACCAGCAGGAAAGGGTGGGGATGATTAACAGCACCGCAGACTTCGAGAACTTCGAAGAGAGCCTGAGAGGGCAGTCCTATGTCCTCATGGGAAACCGCGGCGTGAGCCCCACCCTCTTTCCCGAGGTCTTCAACAAAGATGGCTCCGTAAATCATTCGCGGGCATTGAATCTCTATGGCTCCCGGCAACAGGTGGAGGACATCGAAGCGGTGCGAATGGATATGCAAAAGAAGGGGCTTCTGCCTGAAGACGGCAGAATCATGCTCTACGGTGGGTCAGGCGGCGGCGTTCTGGTCCAGCAGTACCTGGACAGATACGGCGATCATGTATCCAGAGCCCTGATTGAGTGTAGCGGCGCCCCCGATCTGGCGGCAATGCACAACACAACATTCATGAAAGAGACGTATCTCTCCGACGAGCGCCTGGCCAATTCCTATTTTTCCCTGATGCAGAATGGATGCGATATCGCGTCACTGGCCTTTATGCTCTACAAAATAGGCCTCGCAGGAGATGTGAAGCTTCAAAATCAAATCGTAGGCAGCAGGAGCGGCACATCTTCGCTTGTGGGAGAACTGGCTTACATTACAGGCTGGCTCACGCCTGCCAATAATTTTCCCCTCGTGCGCCGGATGCTCGATTCTCCCAGGGAGCTGGAGGTAAAGGTGAGAGTGTACGAGCTTGTGGGAGACGATCTCGTAAGTTACCATCCTGCCTCTGCTCAGAAGGTCTGTCTGGGCTATGAATGGATCAGGGTCATCCTGGCTGATTTTCTCAAAGCCCGCAAGGACGGCGAAATACCGATAAGGAAAATTCAGTTGAACCGCACCGACTATGACGGCGAGGTGATGATCTGGTCGAATGCATTCGATCAGGTCTTCTCTGAGCAGATGGGGCAATGGATGCGCGAGTCGTATCCTCACGCCAGGCTGGCGATATTCAGCGACAGCCACGAGCGCAGAAAGGACCCGGATTATCGGCGAGAGTTCAGAAGGGCTTTCTTTCAGCATGGTTTGTACTCTCCAGAGGTCCAGGCCCATTTTAATGATCCGAGGCAGCTAAACGCTGCCGAAAGGACTTGATAACGGCAGCCAGGAGACTACACCCTCGCCGCCCTCTGCCGCAGCAGGTGATCGGCCAGCACCAGGGCGACCATCGCCTCGGCCACAGGCACAATTCTGGGCGGGATCGCCGGGTCATGCCTGCCTTTGATCTCAATTTCCGCCGCATCCCCGCGGGCGAGGTCCACTGTGCACTGCCGCCTGGCGATGGAGGGCGTGGGCTTGACCGATATTGTGCAGACAATGGGCGCGCCGGTGGAGATGCCGCCAAGGATGCCGCCCGCATTGTTGCTCTCAAACTCGACCCGTCCCTCTCGCAGGTGGATAGGATCGTTCATCTCGCTTGCCCGCATTGCGGCGCACTGCCGGCCCGCGCCTATCTCCACCGCTTTGACAGCTCCGATGCTCATGAGCGCCTTTGCAAGGTCTGCATCCAGCTTGTCGAAGACCGGCTCGCCCAGGCCCGCGGGCACGCCCGTGGCTGCTATCACCACCACTCCGCCCAGGCTGTCGCCCTCCGCCCGCACCTGATCCAGCCGCTCAAGCATCCGCTCCGCAGCCGCAGCATCAGGACAGCGAACTGCATTGGTCTCCGCCTGGGCCTGAAGCGAGAGCAAATCAGCTGATGGGTCGATATCCGCCACAATCCCGCCAAGCTCAGCCACATAGGCGGCCACCGCAATGCCCGCTTCGCTCAGCAGCTTCTTGGCAACCGCACCGGCGGCAACCCGGCCAACCGTCTCCCGCGCCGAGGCCCGGCCTCCGCCCCGGTGGTCACGCAGCCCGTATTTCATCTGGTAGGTATAGTCGGCGTGCCCTGGCCTGGGTCTGTTCCGGAGAAGATCATAAGCAGACGAGTTAGCATCCTTATTCCAGACCTGCAGGGAGATGGGCGTTCCTGTGGTCCGGCCCTCGAAGATGCCGGAGAGAATCTCCACCCGGTCCTCTTCCTTGCGGGCGGTGGAGGCCCGGCTCTGGCCGGGCTTTCTCCGGTCCAGCTCCTTCTGAATGTCCGCTGCGTCCAAGGCCATGCCGGCAGGACAGCCGTCCACGACCACGCCCACCGCTCTGCCGTGAGATTCGCCCCAGGTGGTGATGCGAAATAGTGTGCCGAAGGTGTTTCCGGACATAACTGGGCCTCAAATGCCAACTTTCGCCTTGAGCTTGGAAATGTCGCTTTCTATCCGCCTTAACCGATCACCAAGAGACTCTTTCTTCTCGGAAATCTCATCAATAATTGCCTCGCGATTCTCGTCTAGCTTGGAAATCACCTCATCCCGAGAGGTTTTAATCTCCTGGACGAGATCCGCTCGGGTCTCCTCCAGCTTGGCAATTGTAGCGTCCTGTTTTTCCAGCATCTTTTCCTGCTTTTCCAGCATCATGTCCTGTTTGCGATCAATGCGCAGGAGGGCAGGAATGCCTTTATTAAGCTGGTCCGCCGAAAAATAATGCAGGAACGCATCCAAAGACATAATCGGCCCACTGAAATCCTTAAAAGCAATATCTGCAACATCTGCGCCTTCGGGACTTTCGTTCTGGGCAAACATTTTAAATTCCGCCAGTTGCTGTTCGTCGCCTTCGATAAATGCCAATAGAACCTGATTGCCGCCATCTGACTGATTTTTAGCGAAGAACCTCTCGCACCCCAATTCCATAGCCCTGGTGAAGAGGAAAAACCTGTATCCTACCTCATGAACCCTGTTGCCCTTAACGATCGCCTTAAGCTTCATTAGCATAATTTTGTAGCCTGCTCGTTAATAAGCTCTTCCAGCACGCTGAACAGTTGGCAGAAGGATAGCTCCCGTGCTCACGCTTGTATCCAAATTAATGATTGAGAAAAAAAAGAGATCAACGAGAAGATCGACGCACTCAAGTCGCGACCGTTCTCTGCCCATCGATCTTCGGATTACTCTTCCATCGATTCATCGCCGGCAATCCCTGACTGGGGAAAGATGTAGTTCACCCAGCAGAGGGCCACAAGCGAAGTTCCATACTTCT
>Ga0116170_10000813_pt1 | contig 32714 bp, 33 predicted proteins | sample AD_JPNHW1_MetaG_FD_89797 | JGI IMG/M metagenome (GOLD analysis project Ga0116170, IMG submission 89797) | Active sludge microbial communities of municipal wastewater-treating anaerobic digesters from Japan - AD_JPNHW1_MetaG | ecosystem: Engineered > Bioreactor > Anaerobic > Digestate | place... | reverse complement strand
TAAGAAGCTATATCTCGTATTATAACCACGAAAGACCCTAAAATATAAAACCCCACATCAATTTCGCGTTGATATGGGGTATGGTGACTTTTTTGAACTGTCTACTTTTCGTTGACTAGTTCACGCAAGGTCTTTTATTTTTAGTATTGAGGTCTCAGTTGCTTCATCGACATCCACATGACGCGGATACCTAATAGAATGATGAAATACATGATCGCGTAACTCGGCAAGATAAATCCGAGAATTAACGCTAGCACAGCTGGGGAGATTGTCGACCAAGCTGACATCTTTAAGCAGACGCCAAACTTCAAATAGTTGAAGATGTTGCGCTTTCCTCTGGTGAGCAAGAAAACCATCAAGCCCATGAATATGACCATCAATAGATAGATACCATAATATATTAATAGCGAATAAGTGACATTCAAATCGCGAGTGGTGATATAGGATTCATTAAAATAGACTTTCCAATTGTTCAGCACCCCTCTGGTATAGTCGGTGTCTGTCAAAGAGAAAGGAATGGCCAACCCTTCGCTGTCGAGGACAGTGAGAGAATTCTCTATCAACTTGGTGCCTTCAGCGGTGTGCTTCCAATCGCCAAAAGCGCTCATCGTGCTGTAGTTTTCGGTGCTGTTGGGACGCTTGATGACAGCGTGCATTCCATATTTTGATAAGAGAATATAGGTAGGAAAATAGTATTCTTTTGAATCTTGTTCTTCCGCGGGGATGTCTTTCTTTTGGGTCGTTGTTCCCACGGCATAGCTCAACTCGTCATTTTCAATGTAATCAGCGATAACAGTCGAAATATTGACTTCTTCTTTTTTGACATTGGAGGCAAAAGTGTAGAAAAGTTGGAAGTCGATTTGAGTTTTGCCTTCGCGAGTGGCCTCGTAAGAATAGACTAGGACATTTGCTCCGAGATCTTCTTGCTTTTGCTCTAGCCCATCATCGTAGTAATATAAGCGGTCATCTTTGACTGTGAATTCTTTGTTATCAGCGTGCAAAACTGAGCCCATTTGCGCTAAATATGTCTCGATATTTTCAGTATATTTTGCCAAGAAAGAAGCGCCGTATTGATTGGCGGCAGAAACAGTAATTGGAATCACGGGAATAAATGTGGCTACCACCGCGATAATAACCGCCAGCCACCAGGGAGTATTTTTGGCAGTTTCCATCACCGCATCATTGCTATATAGTGATTTGAAACCATTTATGACATTTTCTCTTGTTTTTGCTTTCATCGCGTATTCCTCGCTTGCTTGTCTATTTTATGTTATATACGTCTATTTTTCAAATAGATAATGCAGTTGTTTCTTGATGATGATGGAAAAAGCCTAGATAAGCAGATAAATGTACATTTTAAATATTTACTTGCGCAAAGGTCCCCATATGTTAAAATAACAGCGCTTAAAGCATCCTGGGACTGATATAGTTTCGACAGCGATACGCTAGGCTTTAACTGCAGTCGAGCGGTGACGTAATCACCAAAAAAACAATAACTGACAACAGTTATATGAGAGCACCTCGCTCTCAATCTCTCTGCTTAGCCGCTTAATTGCGACTCCCGATTTAGGGTTTCGGCCTCTTTAGGTCGAACAGAGCACCCCCTGAGGTTTTAGCCTTTCACGCTCAGACAGGGTGCCATAACAAAAGGATAGTAATCGAAAGTGGATTTGTTAATCGGTTATGAAATTTAGAAAATCTCGCACGTACTAGTCGGTTGATATGCAAAGACGTGTCAAAAACTAATATTAACTAAACTGTAAGCGTTATTGAAAAGCGGTCGTTGGACCGGGAGGGCAGATCTCCCGCAGTTCCACCAGACCAAAAAATGCATTTCCTTAGGAAATGTTTTTTTATTTATTTAAAATAAGTTACTCTTTTGAGCATTTTTCAAAAGCAATTGGCTTGTATTTATTTTCTATAATGATAAAATACGAAAGACCAATCCAACAACGGAATGCCCCTCTTCACGACTAATACCTGTTTAGAATATATACCATTAATGAAAGGAAAAAATGATGATGAAAATTGCCCTTTCCGCTGAGACTACTATTGACTTAACCCCTGAACTGATTGAGAAATATCAAATCCACATCGTTCCCTTCCAAGTGACGCTTGGCGAGAGGACTGATGAAGATGGAAAGATCACCCCCCAAGAAATTTTTGATTTTGTGGCGAAATACAACATTTTGCCTCGCACCAGCGCCATCAATGAATATGCCTACGAAGTGCATTTCAGCAAACTGAAAAAAGATTACGATGCGATTATTCACATTTCTCTGGGAGGAAAAATCTCCTCTTCCGTCCAAAACGCTAAAAATGTTGCCGCAGGGATGAAAGATGTCTTTGTCATCGATTCCGAATCGCTGTCAACCGGCATTGCTCTATTGGCCATCTATGCTTCGATGCTGATTAGCGAAGGAAAAATGACTGCCGCCCAAATCGCCGCGAAAGTCGAAGCTCGCAAATCTAAAGTTCAAGCCAGCTTTGTGGTCAACACCATTGAATACCTCTACAAAGGCGGTCGCTGCACTTCCTTTCAAAGATTCGGCGCTAATCTCCTTCGGCTAAAGCCAGAGATTATTGTCAAAGAAGGAAAATTGATTCCTGGCAAGAAGTTTATTGGCCGCAACAGCGCTGTCGTTCGCGACTACTGCAAAGATATTCTCGAGGAATTTGATTCTCCTGATCTAACAGTGGGTTTTGTCACCCATTCACACGCCTCTCCTGATATGATTGACGAAGCAAAAAAAGCTCTGTACGAAAGAGGCTTCAAAGTTATTTACGAGACTGTCGCCGGAGCGACTATCACCAGCCACTGTGGGCCAAAGACTCTCGGCATTCTCTACATCAATGATGGCGAAAAAAAGCAAGTTAAAAATAAGAAGAAAGAAAAACCTGTCAAGCCAGCTAAAAAGAAGTAAAAATAAAAACATTGGGGATCAGCGCTATCAGCAAGCCTCTACTCCAATGTTTTTTTATGCTCTTTAATTGTCTTTCTTAAGAAGTACCAAAGGATGGCTAAGATCTGCAGGGGTATTCCGATCACAAATATCAGATAGGAATTAGGGAAAGGCATCATCAGGAAAAAAGATAGGAATATCGCGAGAGCGGAAGTCCAAATCAACCCGCTGACCGATAAGAGAAGACCGAGCCGAATATGATAAATGGACGTCCAAACGACCAATAAAATAAAGCTGGGAATCAAAGCGTATATAAAGCAGAGCCATGAATGGGGAAAATCTTTAAAAACAATCGCGCAGAACAAGAACATGGAAGCGGCGATCAACCAGACTAAGCCCACTGAGAGCAGGATGATGAACATTCTTTTTTTGGCTCTTACCTGCTTGGTGGTCATCACTTTGTCTTCGCGGAAGAAGTCATCGATAGTGATGCCATAGAAGTCAGCGAGGGCCTTCATCACTAATGTGTCGGGGATGCTTTCGCCTCTTTCCCATTTGGAAACAGATTTGTCGGAATAGTTAAAACGCTCAGCTAGTTGAAGCTGAGTCAAACCTGCTTTTTTTCGATAGTAACTAAGATTATCCGCTATTAGCTTGGTAGTTGTCTCTATATCGCTCATGGCTATATCTTAACCAAAAATGAATTATTATAAAATAATTATTTGCCTTTATAGCAATTTTTTGCTCACTAATCAAATATTAAAATCGATAATTTGGACAGTGTCAAAACCATCGTGTTATTTTCTTGGCGATAATAACTTGAATGTGATAGGCTAATTTCGTCAAAGAAAGAGCCGCTAAGATAATCATTTCTATAAGCAAAAAAGGGAGGGACTTTTATGTATTTTGGTCCAAAAACAAAGAGCAATGCCGATTCCATCGAAAACGAAGAATTGCAAATTGTTGAAGCGATGTATCAAGCTGAAGAATTTCCTGATTCCCTTTTAGAAAACGAAGATCTCTTCTTTGAAGCAGAAGATTAATTCCAGACTTTAACTCATTTTGTTACTAGACGAGTGTTTGCCACTCGTTTTTCTTTATTTAAAAGTGGCAAGTGGTTAAAATAAAGCATATGAACGATGCGGTGAAAACTTCTTCAAAAAGAAAAATTAATTTTTCGGCCTTTGCAAATGTCGTAGTTTTTTTCACTCTTGAGGTTTTGGCGTTCATCGCTTTTTCTCTAGGAACCTCTTACATTCTATACAGTATTTTAAGCATCGTTTTATTAGCGTTTTTACTTTTGGTGACTTTTCGCCAGATTAATAAGGATGGCTTAGCCACCTACGCCTTCTTCTTATTTCCAATTTTTGTCTTCGGATTGTTGAGCGCTCTCAGCGTTTTCACTCAGGATCCTGCCTTCGCGCTAAATGGCTATGGCTTTTTTATACCCATCGCCATGACTTGCTTTGCGGCATGCGGATATTTCGTCAGCTCCATCAAAGCATTTAGCATAAGCAAAGCTATGCTTGTTATCTATTCAGCCCTGGCGGTGCTCACCTTGATTAATCTTTTAGCCACGATGCTCGAATTCACGCCTTTCTACACTTTGATTTATCGCGGGCGATATATTTTCTATGATGGAGCGATCAGCGAAGTCCCGATTTCGCAGATGGCCTTCGCTTTATTGGGCTTTTCTATCAGCGAAGTTTCTCTCGAATATTTTTCTTTGTTCCCTTCCCTGTTAATCACCGCCATCATCCCTTTGTTCTTCTTAAAGTTTAAGCAAAATAAAACAGTTTTCTCCCTCTATTTGGGCTATACCATTTTAGGATTTATTGCCTTGTTGACCACCGTGTCAAAAATGACAATCATCTCTGATGTCCTGCTGTTTATCCTAGTTCTCTTAGTCTTGCTCTTCTCCAAACTCCATTGGAAGGGGAAAGTATTAAAGATTGTCGCTATTGTTTTCGCATCATTGTTTGCGATAGGCTTTATCGTCATGTTTTTCAACTCCCTTGAAAATGGTGGTGGTATCTTTAAGATTGTCCACGATTTCATCGCTGGCAACAGTCTCCTTAATCGCATATTCACTGCCAACGGACTAGTGGATAAGTACAATAAGATACTCAACCAACTATTAACGACTGATACCAACGGGAATTTCATATGGCTCTTTGGCTTCACTGCCACTGAGGTCTCACCATCAAACTCTTGGTTTTTTGACAATTTCATGACCTCCGGAGTCTTTGGCTTTTTCTTCTTTATTTTCTTCCTCTTTGTGGGAGTTCGTCGCCTGCTCAAATACTACCGTGAAAGCAGCGATAACATGAAAGATAAGGCAATGGTCGTGGCCTTTATACTCTGCTTCTTTGCTTACAGTTTTATTAACTATGATGCCTCTCCTTTAATTTTCTCGAAGTTCTTGATGCCCATCTATCTATCTGGGCCATTCCTAATCGCTCTATTTTTATTGTCGTATGCGATATATCAATCTTCCAGCACAGCTAAAGCAGCTGTATTATCGGAGCCGATTGCTCCAGAAGCTAAACCAACCGCAAATAAGGAAGGAGCCGATGAAAATGAAACGATTTCTCTGTAAAAGCCTTCTCTTGGTCATGGTATTTGGCCTAACCGCTTGCGGTTATTCTCTCAATGAATTGTATTATGGTGACTCTTATAATTCCCCTAATTTTGCGGATAATTACTACAAGGTATGGGATGACGACATCAACTACAAAGGAAGCAAAAATAAGATCACCAATTCCAATCCAGAAACCATCGTTTTGGATAAAGCGACAGATTATGTATTCACAAAATTTGGTGAGGACAACTTTAATCTTGTCGAGCCAAGACATGATGACTATGTCTACATCAATGATTTTACTGAGGAAATCACCGGCGAGGACTTATATCCCTATGGCCCAAACAATAATTTAAGTGATATCAACGACTCTTTCCGCTACGGGTATATGTCGAAGCTTTTTGATGGGCAATTATTCTGCGATGGCGACTATGAAAAAGCTCGCGTTCAAATCGACACAAGCGGCTTTGGGAGAACATTTTCCAAGGAGCTATATTCCTCTACTTATTTCGCCATCAGCTTTAAGACCTCTATTGAATATCGCCGGATTGTAGATGTCGATGGCCAGGATGTCGAGATTGATATTTCCAAATGGTGGAATGGCAGCAATGTCGGCTCCCTCGTTCACGACTGTGGCATTAATCTCACTATTAACTTTTATTTAAAAAATGCGCATGGATATGAGCGCGTACCTGTCAGCTATGAAATAGCCGATATTCCATCTAATGGAAGCGAGGATCCATTGACCAGAGCAAACTATATTCTCTTTGGCTTTGAAATTGGCCACAGCGTTCCTTCTCTCGATCGCTGCGCGGGAATTTCTATCGAATACACTTACACTGATGCTTATCTCGATAACATCAATGCTCAGATTACAGCAAAAAATGAAAGCAATGCGACCAATGCTTACTTCAATAGCAATGAATCTAGCCGCCACCTCTATGGCGGGCCTATTCAACACTCCGTTCTTTTATACGAAGTGCTATTTCCCACTTCTATTTGGCATTAATTTTAGAAGAGATATCTAACCATTTCCCAATCTCGAAATCAGCCTTATCATCATCGAAGATGAGAGTGCCTTTTGCTGGCGTAAAAGTCATCTCGGAAAAATATATTTTGCCGCGGATGTTATAGAGATCGACCCGCACGAAAGGGAAAGGCTGAGCGAGAATTTCTGCCATGGCTATCATATCATCCCAATGATCTGGTTTTCTCAATGGGTAATCGGTTTTTTTCCAACCATTGAACTGAGCGCCATCAAAAGGGATCCAGTCAATGTAATAATTGTTATAGCGTATATCTTTGCCTCTGCCAGTGACAACGTACATGTATTTGGCGTGACCATTGAAGACATGAATTTTGTATTCGACAGGCAAGGGTTGTCCTTCTTCCATCAAATATTCCTCGATGATAATCTGGGGTTTAATTGGCGAATAATGCATCTCGACAGTCTTCTTCCCATAATTGGTTCTTAACCACTGGGTAAATAGATTTCTGAGCGCAGGGATATTAATGTTATTTTTATCGCGGCAGATATAGTTGAAAGCGCATCCATGAGAGCATTTCATGACGAATTGATTTGGCAGCGAATTGAAGTCGATGTCGTCAAAGCGATCAAAGATTCCATAGATGGGGATGATCTTGTCACAGAATCCTCGGCTCTTGACATAATCTCTGACCCCGACGCGGCCAGCGCATTGAATGACTAGCGGATCTTTTGGATAAGCGAAGAGGCGGAGATATTGCAGTTTCTCGGTATAGCGGACAGGATTTTTCAAATTCAGCTTATGATGAGTGATGTACTGATATTGAAAAGAGACATACCATTTTTTGCTCATCAATTTGATGATGTTGCGAAAAGGAGAGACTAATGCTCTTTTTAATTTATTTTCATGCAGATTTGGATTAGGCATATTATTCCTCCACAGCTTCACTTCTTCGATGCTTTACAAAAGAATAGACTAAATCTTCTTTCATCAATCTCAATAAGCCAATATAGATCATCGCATCAACTAACACAATTCCTGCCAGCTCGATTATAAACATATTCTCCGCAGAGACGGCGTTTTGCTGGCAGAGATATTCGACCAAAAACTTTAAGCCAACGCTGGCGATTACGACTGCGATGCTCGCAACGAGCAATTTAACTGTATTCTGATTGAAAATAGCTTTTTTGACCCATTTCCAAGAGGCGGCAACTAGGAAGATTATAATCGCTAAATCAGTGGCTGATGTCCCGATAGCCACTCCGATAGCTGCGTTGGTAGGAAAAACATATTTGCCTAGGATTACTGAAAGAACACCATTGACGATGGTGCCGACTCCCATGGCAATCAAATAGTATTTTTCTTTTTTCATTGGCAATAGAACTTGCCCATAGATAATATTCGCAAACGAATAGGTGAGCATGACAGATGAGAGAGTCATCAGCACGATTGGAGCATTCAAATAGCCGCTTGCAGGATCACTGTAATCAAATGTTCCGGAAATCAAACTGCAGATGGGGTAAGCAAAAATGCTCATGGTCACGATGGCGGGGAAGATTACGAACATAGCGATGTTCATCGAATATTTAGTGAGATTATTGAAGAATCTTTTATCGTCCTTTTGATAATAGAAAGCACTCCGGGGTATAAAGACCGTCGAAAGCGAGGTGATGATGCCGATAATCACATCGATTCCTTTCATGCCTACAGAGTAGCTAGCCACTTCCTTTTTGGAAGGATCGATGAAGCCAAGAATGAAGGTATCGGTTTGATTGTAAAAAGAAAGCAGCAAAGTCAAAGTGCATAGAATCAGCAGTGGCTTACCGTATTCTTTAAAGCTATAGGGCATGGTCTTTTTAAAGGATATGTAGCGGCGGACATAATATAAATTAGCCACCGTCGTTATCACTGTGACTGAGATGGTCAGAAGAGAATAGATTAAGTAATCATCTGGTGTTCGGATGAAAGCGATAATCAACACAGCCGCAATCGTCAAAGCCACAATGCTTCGAACGGACATATAGAATTGCTTTTCTAAAGCGATAAAAACCCATTCGAAAGAGAAGGCTCCTGCTAAAAAGTTTATGGCAAGGATGAACGCTAAGGCTTGCGAATCTCTCAGCGCCGGAATGGAAAAGACGAGGGTAGCCATGAAGCCAAAAGATAAGACAGTGCTGATCAATTGGAGTATAAAAAAGGTCTGAACTTTGTTAGAAAGCTTTGCTTTGTCGTCGCGGACCTTGACGCATTCACGAACGGCTAAATTAGGAATGCCAATCTTGGCAAGGATCAAAAAATAGGCGACGAAAGTGTTCACCCATGTATATAATCCCAAGCTGGAATCGCCGAGGTAGCGGCAAACCCATGGGAAAGTAATAAAAGATAAGAAAGTCAGAACAACGGTTCTGATAATATTGACGATTACATTGATGCGAATATTATTTTTCATTGAGTTTATTATACAAACTTGAGTTGAGAAATAAAACATGGCAATAAAACAAAACAAAGGCTGTTATGTAAATAAAATTAGATTTTGTTTATAATAGTGACATGAAAATATTGATTGTCTGCCAATATTATTATCCGGAAAATTTCGTGATATCAAAAATAGCCTCCCAATTAGTTTCTTTTGGCCACCAAGTCGATGTGCTGACGGGACTACCAAACTATGGCTATGGGGAGATAATTCCAGCATATCGCCACATTCGAGAAGAAGTCATCGAGGGAGTCAATGTTTTTCGCGTACCCCTCAAAGCGAGAAAAAAATCTCGCCTATCAATCATTGTCAATTACCTATCTTTCTGGAGCAATTCCAAGCGCTGGATTAGGAGATGCAAAAAGGAATATGATATTGTCTATTCGATGTCCTTGTCACCAGTGACAATTCTCGCCGCTGGCAACCTCTATAAAAAGAAGCATCACGTTCCTCATGTTGTCCACTGTGTTGACTTGTGGCCGGAATCAGTTTTGATTACTCGCGCTGTGCCAAAAAAATCTTTAGCCTATCGCTTTTTATATAGCTGGTCAAAGTCTCTCTACTCTCAAGCTGATGAAGTCTTGCTCGGCTCTCCTTCTTTTGAAAAATATTTCCAGCAAATTCTTGGCCTTTCTAATTTGGAATATAAATATATTCCCCAACCCAGTTTTGTCGAGAACAGCACCACAAAAGAATTCGCTTTTGATTCGCAGTATTTGAATATTCTTTACTGTGGTAATCTCGGAAAAATCCAGCTAATTCCTCTTATTCCCGAAGCGATGCGGCAGTTGAAAGATGAAAAGGTTCGCTTTCATGTCATTGGAATGGGCCCGATGACCGATTATCTCAAAAAGAAAATTTCTGAATATCATCTCGAAGATACCTTGATCTACCATGGGCCAATGCCAGCCTCCAGATCGAGCGCTTATCTCAAGGGCGCAGATGCAATCTATGTATCTTTAAAAGACGAAGGATATGTTGGGAAAACTATTCCCAACAAATTAGCGATGGCCATGGCTTTTGCCAAGCCGATTATCGCAGTGCTAGAAGGCGATGGAAAACAAGCCTTGAGCAAGGCTGATGGCGGCGTTTTTTCTGCGAAGCAAGACGCCGAGTCTCTCGCGGCATCCATCAAAGCTTTTAAATCGCTCTCCGAAAGCGAAAGAAAAAGGCTCGGCGATAACAACCTTGCCTTCTATTTAAAAAACTTTTCTTTAGAAAATGTCACTCGTGCAATTGAAGCGGAATTAATTCGAAAAGCCCGCTAAAAACGACTTAATTATTTCACTTATACTGTTTAAAGAATATAGCTCGATAACTTTTTGTTGAGCCTTTTTGCCGATAGCAACTCTCTCTTCTTCGCTCATGGACAAGACCTTTTCCATGCAGTATTGCAAGTCTTTTTCGCTTGCGGATTTGCACCATATTGCATCATCGGAAAAATGCTGTTGAAGGATAGTGTTTCTAACTGAGATAGTGGGTCTACCGCTATACAAATATTCAAGAGTCTTGCTGGGAATGGAAAATCGATCAAGATCTTCTGAAAATGGACGAGGGTTGATATTGGCGATAGCCCCAGCCTCGTATCTCAATACATCTTCAACTGTCAAGATACCAAGGAAGCTAATTCGCTTATCATCTTTGATGCTCTCATGTAACTCTTTCAAATCAAAATGATGGCCGCATATCAAAAGTTCCACATCGCAGTTTTGAATTTTCTTAAAAGCATTGATTAATTCGTAAATTCCGTAGCGAGGAAGCAGGGCTCCACCAAAAAAGAAATAGGAGCGATCATTACTTTTTTCTAAAAAGGGTCGATCTTCCACCAGCCCTTCAAAGACTAAACTCGGCTTATTGTGAACATTAAATAACTCCCCTAGAGATTTGGTGAGAGCGATATAGCCATCAAGGTTTTTCGATTGGTTTAATAGATTGACGGTGTAGGAACGTTTCGTGCCAGTGATATTTGAAGGTGAATCAGTGCAGATTCCGATCACTGGTATCGAATACTTTTTGCCGATTGAATTAGCGACTTTAATTGTTTTTGGATTGATGGTATCGGCCATAATAATGGCATCATCCATATTGAGATTTTCGACGCCTTTAAGCAATTTCCTGCTCTGCATTAAAAACGAAGTATAGCGGAATAAGGGATTGATTGACACTTCTAAGTAGTGGTAGGTAATGGTTCCCGCTATTTTTGAATTCGCTTTGAGCTTTTTAATCCGACAGCGAGATCTGGAAAATGGACGAAGCGAAAAAACTTCGACAGTAGCAATTTTTCCAAGGGAACGAATTAGCTTATTGTGAAAATTTTGGTTGGATGGATTGAGGGAGACTTTCCAGTTTTTTTGAAACTCTGGATAATCGCTCTCGTGAATAGAAGTAGTGAAATATATTATTTGCATTTTAGAACCTCTTTGAATATCTCTATGTGGGCTTTGGCAGTTTTTTCAATTGTGTTTTCGCGAGCAGTTTTGATGGCTTGTCCGCTCATTTTATCATCTATTGAATCAATTGCATTGATAATTCCCTCTTTGTCATCAAGGGAAACTAAAAAACCATTTGATCCATTTTTGATCAGATGACGAGAGCTGACCACGCAGTCCGAAGAGATGACAGGCAACCCATTAGCCATAGCTTCGTTAGTGGTGTGCCCATAGATGTCTTCTTTTGACAATGTCACAAAGCAGTCGCATCCTTTTAATATCTTAAAAAGTTCATCGTGAGGAAGAAATTTTCTCACGAAAACATTTTTTAAGTCATTCTCTTTGATATATTGAAGATATTTTCCCTCTAGCGGTCCACTGCCAATTAAAAGAAGATTCTCTGGGCGATCTTTAAATAGTGAGATCAACAACAAATTATTCTTTCTTTCAATGAATTGCCCGGCGGTAACAAACAGAGGAGAAGACGGGAGATTATAAGTTTTTTGAATGGTTTGTTTTTCTTGAGGCGATAAAGGAGACGCCAAGACATCTTTATCAAAAAAAGTGCTGTAAGGGTAATGGTAAATATCGATTGGATTCGCTCCGTAATGTCGCAGATACTCATCAGCCTCTAAGCAAGGGGATAAATACTTGTAAGCGGAGCCGATAAAATACTTCTTGATTTTGCGCGTCAGAAAATTCTCTTTTTTAACCACTCCTCCATTGATATAGAAAATGTAGGGAAGGTGATTTTTATTCATGTAGCGAATGGTCCGCATCTCTGTCAGCGTGCTGTAGCCATTCATTATTATCAGGTCGTAGTTTTGATAATTTCTCGCGATGAAGGCTTTCAATTCCCCTGTATTAGAATTTTCCTTAGAAAAAGACCCTCTTTTGAGGAAGTCATGTCGGAAGTTAAAAATGTTCTGGGAGTAAAAAGAATCAGGCCGATCATTGGCCTTTTCTCGTTCAAAAATAACGTGCAAATCCACTGATTTAGCCAGTTCGTTAAATAAATTAACTTTGTAGGGAGCGGGATGATTAAAAACAAATAGGACTCTCATAGATATCTACTATTATGCTTCTTTTTTGTGAGATTTAAAAATGTTATCATTTTAATATGTTTAATTACCCAGAGACTTGGAATCAATTTTTTCAAGAAGTTAAGAAAAAAGAATACAGCAAGGCATTAAATCAATTTCTCGACAAAGAATACAGCGCTTACACTTGCTACCCTCCCAGGAAGCTTTTATTCAATGCTTTTAATCTGACTCCTCTCGAAAATGTAAAGGTAGTGATTATCGGGCAAGATCCCTATCACGAGCCAGAACAAGCAATGGGTTTATCCTTCAGTGTTCCAAAAGGAATTAGAGTTCCTCCGTCTTTGATAAATATTTACAAAGAAATAGAAAACGAATATAGAACTGAACTTGACATGACATGTGGCGACTTAACCTATTTAGCCAAACAAGGAGTACTGTTATTAAACTCCATCTTATCCGTTCGCGCTCATCAAGCTCTCAGCCATAACATTCCGGAATATCAGCTATTCTTGAAAGATGTTTTAGAAGCTATTGATCACCAACCCCAGCCAATTGTCTTCATGCTTTGGGGAGGCCCGGCAAGAAAGCTAAAGCAATTTCTTCGTAATCCCACCCACCTGATATTAGAATGCATTCATCCGTCTCCTTTGGCTGCCAATCACGGCGGATGGTTCGGCAACAATCACTTTGCTTTAGCAAACGATTACTTAATAAAGAACCAAACTAATCCGATTAAATGGATACCAGAAAGAGGCAATATGCAATGATTTTATATCTAATTATTGGAAATTCAATCAACTTAAAAAAATATGCCTTTGAGAAAGATTGCCTAATTGTCGGCGTTGACAAAGGCGCTTATCTTGCCGTTAAATCAAAGCTTCAAATAGACTATGCAATTGGAGACTTTGATTCCTTGAACAAGAAGGAGATTGAATTTGTTAAGAAATCAGTCAAAAACTTCGTTCAGCTTGATCCCATAAAAGATGTCACTGATACTTTTTACGCCTATAAGCTTTTAAACGGTCCCGCTAATAGAATTGTCATATTAGGCGGAATTCAAGGATTAAGAATTGAACATTTCTTAGCAAATATTAACCTATTAAAACTAGACAAAAGAGTGGTCATTCAAGATGATTATTCATATATTTCTCGCTATGACGCCCCGGCAACAGCTGATTTTTTGACTAGTGATTATCGTTTCTTTTCCTTTTTTGCTCTTGAAAAATCTCATATTACCTTGAGAGGCTTTAAATATAATCTCGACCATTATCTTCTTTTGGAAAATGACACCCTCTGCATTTCCAATGAACTATCGAGTGAGAGTGGAACACTTTTTCTCGAAGACGGTTCTTGCATTGTCGTCCAAAGCAAGGATGATGTTGCTTTTCTTAAGTCACCTTTATAAAATGAAGTCGTTCGTAATGAACAGGGGAGCTCGAAAGGGCTGAGAGGTTAGAAATAACGACCCTTAACCTGATCTAGGCAATGCTAGCGTAGGACTCTTTATTTAGACATCCACTGGTTTTGCCAAGTGGATTTTCTTTTATGGAGGGTTTTATGAAATCAGTATTCAATATTCGAACGATGGCAGAAATTGCCGTTTTTGCGGCAATCGGCTTTGTTCTCGATGCGATTGCTGGAGCCTATTCTGCTCCGCTTTTTGTCAACGGTGGTTCAATTGGAATTGCCATGATATGCGTTTTAATCATCTCATTTCGCCGCGGCACTCTGGCCGGCGTTTTAACTGGCTTGATTATGGGACTTCTGGATATTGCTGATGGCTTTTATGTCATTGCTTCTAGTTGGTATATCGCATTAGCGCAGGTCTTGTTTGATTATGTCATTGTGTACGCTCTTGTCGGAATTGCTGGCCTGTTTCGAAAAGTGGCGATTCCCGTTGATAAAGACATTAAAATTGGCTGGTTAATTGCTGGCTGTTTGCTAGGCGGATTGCTAAAGTTTTCTTCGCATTATTTTTCCGGAATTCTATTTTGGAATGATCCCGCGAGTTTTGTGTGGGGCTTTTCTAATGGTTTTTTATATTCTTTTGTCTATAACGGAGCATATATGCTCCCATCGATTGCTGTATGCGTGGTGCTCATGTTTTTAATCGCCAAAAAATGGCCGTTTATTCTTCGCAGCACAACCTTTATTTTCCTTCCAAAAAATGGCGAAAAGGACTGACGAGAAACCATATGAAAAAGACTAATATTTTTATTGTGTTAATTGGTTTGGTCGGCTTTCTGATTTGCGCATCTGTTTATATCGCCTCCGCAATTAAAAGCTTTGAGGCAGATGGATTTGGATTTTCCATCGCCTACGGGAACAAAGATTATTTCATGTGGGCCATTCTCTTCCTCGTTCTTTTTTTCATCGGATTAGTTCGCATTGTTAACAGTTTAAAGCGGGTAGAAAACCGCTATTTTGATGGAGCGATGGTGGGTTTAATTGGCTTGGTCGGAGCTTGCTTTTATCTCTCCGTTTTTATCAACAAACTGATCGAGAAAGCATCTTTTTATCACTCTATATCTCTATTTGTTATTTTTTGTTTGATTATCGGCTTAGGAATTTCTATGCTCGCTGATAAAAAGACAAAATAAGCAAATTGTCACCCCTATATTTCCATAAAGCTTTATTTTGTTTGTTAACATAATATGTTATATTAAATTGCAATGAGGTTTTAACATGGAACTAGAAAAAGATACATCAAACGAAGAAGAAACAAAAAACTCTGAAAATAGCAGTGAGCCAATTGCCGAAGCAAAGGCAACCATCAATGGATCAGTAGCTATAAACGACAATCCGATCAACATTGAAAAGCCATCGGAAAACGATGCTCCCTACTGGGAAGCAATTGATGAATACCGAAAAGAAATCATTCAATCAGTGAAGCGCTCAAAACTTCGCTCATCCATTTCGATGGGCATTATTGTCGCATGCTCAATTGCTGGGCTGATCCTCTTATCATTTTCAAAAACTGTCACTAATATCATTGCCTGGTCATTGCTCGGCGTGGCCGTGGTAGTAATCGGTGTATTTTTCATCTTGAATCGCCGCGTTGATCGCCCTGACTTTCAAGGATATGTTGTCAAAGCATCAACCGCCATCAACAAAGTTAGCTTCGCGGATAGCAAATTTACCAACATCGTTTATTATCCAAAAGAAAAGTTGGAATTAGGCGACGTATTTTCCGATGGTGTCTATGTCGGATTAACTAACTCAATCTCTCGCAACCTTGTCAAGGGATCATATGATAATCACTTTTTCAAGATGTGCGAGTGCGCTTTATTTACTGGCGCTGGAAGGCAGAGAAAAACCGCCTTTGTGGGCAAATATATTAACATGGTTAATTCCCTGAATTTTGAAGGGAGATTTCTCTTTCTCGCCAAGAGCAAAGACAATATTGATTTGCCGACCGCTCTCGATGACCTTGAGGCCCTCGAAGAAACTGAAAACTTTTTAATCTATGGTCCTAAAGGTGCAAATGCCAAAGATGTATTCGGGACAAAATTTCTCTCCAAAGTAAAAGCCATCAGCGTGGAAAAGCACCTCCTCAATGCCATCTTTTCCGTCTGGGCTGGTCATACCGCTTTATATCTAAGCTATGACGATTTAGTGAATGAATTGCCTGTCGACAAAGCATTCAATCCTGAGGGAGTGAAACAATTTCAAAAAGAACTGCTCGTATTTATGGAGGCCTTAGCGGAAATTGCTAAGTAGTATTCATGAGTATTGTGGGACGTTGGTTAGGCATACAGTGCTACAAGCACAACGGCAATCTTCATCGCTGTTGGGATCGTGGTTTTGTTTTAGACAACAATCACGATTTTCTCATCGTTGCCTCTCGGCGTGCCAAAGTGGTGGAGAATAATGGTCGAAGCTGGTTTACCAAAGAGCCCGCCATCACCATTTTTTCCAAAAGAGAATGGTGGAATGTCATCTGCATGATCAAAGAAGATGGAGTTTGCTTTTACTGCAATATTGCATCGCCTTCATTAGTGGATAACGACATTATAAAGTATATTGACTATGATTTAGATGCTAAGCTATTTCCCAATGGGGAAGTTCGCGTTCTCGACGAAAAAGAATACGCCCATCATCGCGACTCTTTCGGCTATGATGACGAGCTCGATATGATATTGAAATACACGATGCAAAATGTTGTGGATCGCATGAAAAATCGCGATTTCCCATTTGACGAGAAAGCGGTAAAAGATTACTACAACCAATTTCTCGAGATGAATGTTAAGAAAGAATAATTACTATGATTTTGAATATCATTACTCACCATGCCGAAAAGACCATTGAGTTGGGAGAACGGCTCGCTTCTTTGCTGCCTGATGGCACCACTTTAGCCCTCACTGGAGATTTAGGGGCTGGCAAAACCACTCTGGTTCGCGGCATCGCTCGGGGATTGCAGATCAAAGATATTGTTCAATCTCCGACCTTCAATATCATGAAGGTCTATTTTCAAGGGAAAAGGCCTCTCATTCACATCGATGCCTATCGCTTGGAAGATATCAATACGGATATTGGCCTCGATGAATACATCGGCTATGAAAGCGGGATAACCGTTATCGAATGGCCGCAATACATCAAAAAATTATTGCCTGCTGATTTGCTGGAAATCGAAATAAAGAATCTTGGAGGAGAGAATCGCTCTTTTTCCTTTAAAGGAAGAAAAGACTTATTGCAAAAAATTGAATTATGAAATACACCATTCTTTTAGACTCTTCTAATACTTCTTTAACTGTGGGAATAGCGGATGAAAAACGCCTCATTGATTCCGTCTCTTACGAATCGTGGCAATCGCAATCGGAACACATGATTCCCGAAATAGATGCTCTATTGAAAAAGCACAATGTTACTAGAGATGATATCGCTAAAGTTATCGTCTCCATTGGACCGGGTTCATACACTGGCGTGCGAATTGCTCTGACAATTGCTAAGACGATGGCAACCGCCTTATCAATCGATTTATATACTGTTAGTTCACTCCATGTCCTCAAAGATAAAAGCGCTCCTTCAATTTGCTTGATTAACGCGAGGAGCAATCGATCTTTCGTCGGCGTTTATCAAAGTGATAAATGCCTTCTCAAAGATCAAATAATGACCAATGAACAAGTCCATGAATATATTTCAGCTCACCCAAACTACCGTATTTGCGGCGACACGAAATATTTGAAAATTGATGGCATTAAATCTAATATCGCGCAGGAAATGTTTGATTTGCGGGACTTTTTAAAAAAAGCCGACAATCCTTTGAGCGTCGTACCGGTTTATATGAGAGATTAGTATGGATTATTTAAACGTTACTGTTAGGCCGGCTACTGAAGAAGATTTGCCTGCCATCGTGGAAATCGAAAATTTAACTTTTATCGCTCCGTGGAAAGAAAAAGATTTTCGCTACGAATTAAAAGAAAACCCCGTCAGCAATCTCTGGGTTATTGAGCTGGAAATGGAATCTCAAGGATTGAAATCAGTGATGGGATACTGCGATTACTGGCAGACATTTGATTCCGCGACAATCTGCAAGATCGCTGTTCACCCGGAGATGCAAAGGCATGATCTTGGCTCCGCCATGATGGATGAAATCATCAATGATTGTGCAGCCAAGCAAGTGCTCACCTTGACATTAGAGGTTCGCGTTTCAAATTCTAAGGCTATCGCTTTTTATAAAAAACATGGCTTTCACGAAGTGGTGATTAAACCACATTATTATGATAATGGAGAAGATGCATTGTACATGCTATTGGAGATAGGAAATTATGGCGCTGATCTTAGCAATTGAATCCAGCTGTGACGAAACAGCCATTGCCGTTATCAAAAATGGCGTTTTGCTATCCAATGTCGTATCCTCTCAAGCGGACATTCACGCCAAATATGGCGGTGTGATGCCGGAGATAGCTTCTCGACTCCATGCCGAGAACATTGGCGTGGTTTTAAAAGAAGCAGTTGAGAGAGCAAAAATCAAACTCGAAGATGTCGATGCTTTTGCGGTGACTAGAGGTCCTGGATTAATCGGCGCGCTTCATGTTGGGTTACAAGCAGCTAAGACCTTAGCAATGCTCTATCAGAAACCCCTGATACCTGTTCATCATTTAGTTGGTCACATCTACGCCAACGAATACATTCAGCCCTTTACTTTCCCCCTTTTAGCAGTGGTTGTTTCCGGAGGAAATACCGAGCTAGTTCTCATGAAGGAACACATGTCTTTTGAAATTATTGGCGAGACTCGCGACGATGCTATTGGCGAATGCTACGACAAAGTTGCTCGCGTGCTTGGACTACCATATCCTGGTGGTATTCCTATCGATAAATTAGCTAAAGAAGGGCAGCACACCTATGACTTGCCCACCCCTTTAAAAGGCGAGCACACCTATGACCTATCTTTTTCGGGCTTGAAAACCAATGTGATTAATCTCGTTCACAACCTTGAGCAAAAAGGCGAAAAAGTAAATGTTCCCAATATGTGCAAATCATTTCAGGATGTGGCGATTGGAACAATCGTTGATCGCACCAAAAAAGCCGTGCGAGAATTCCAAGTTAACGAAGTTATCCTTGGAGGAGGAGTGTCTGCCAATTCCTATCTCCGCAGCGAAATGCAGAGAGAAATGGGATTATTAAACGTCAAGATTAATATACCTCCGATGTGGTGCTGCACGGACAATGCGGCCATGATTGCCAAAGTGGCAGAGAGACTATTCGATATGAAATTGTTTGCACCCCTCGATCTCGGAGTGGACCCAAACTGGAAAATCGAAAATTTCAATAAATTCACGAATTAAAATGATTAAATCATTTATTCTTGTATAATTATTTTACGGAGGATGAAACTATGGACTCATATACTATCACAGATTTTGAACTATATGACATTGTTGTCAGCGGTGATGATGAAGAAAGATCCAAACTTAAAGATATTGTTTTGGAAGGTTGGGTAAAGACAAATCGAGATAACGGCTCGATTGGCTTTATCGAATTTAACGACGGGACCTATTTTAAAAACGTTCAATTGGTATATAACAAAGAGTGCAAAGATTATAGCGTTCTTACCAGCCTAAAAACTGGAGCTGCTATCATCGTCAAAGGCGATGTCTCTTTAACTCCGGGAAATAAGCAGCCTTTTGAAGTTATTGTTTCGGAATGTCGACTCGAAGGCGATGTTGCTGATGATTATCCTCTGCAAAAGAAAAAGCATTCATTTGAATTTTTGCGCGATATCGCTCACATCAGACCGAGAGCCAATACTTTCCAAGCAATTTTCCGCGTTCGGAGTGTCCTTTCAATGGCTCTTCACGAATTCTTTCAGGAGCGCGGTTTTATCTATGTCCACACTCCCTTAATTACCACCAACGATGGAGAAGGAGCGGGCAACGTCTTCGATGTCACAACTCACGACACCAAAGACCCCAACTCATTCTACGGACAAAAGGTTAATTTAACAGTGACCGGCCAACTCCATGTGGAGCCCTTTGCTTTAGCTTTCCGCGATGTCTATACTTTTGGGCCAGCTTTCCGCGCGGAGCACAGCAACACCACTCGCCACGCCAGCGAATTCTGGATGGTCGAACCGGAAATTGCTTTTGCCGATTTGCAAGACGACATGAACCTCATCGAAGATTGCGTCAAGTTTTGCATTAACTATCTCTTAGTTTCCTGCCCAGCAGAGATGGAATTTTTCAACACGATGATTGACAAGACTTTATTTGATCGACTCCATCACGTATTGGATTCTAAATTCCAAGTGATGACTTACACCGAAGGTGTTGAGCTATTGAAGAAAGCCGTCCAAGAAGGACAGGTGTTTGAGAATAGCAATATTGTCTGGGGAATGGATCTGCAATCCGAGCATGAGCGTTATCTGACCGAGAAGGTCGTCAATGGACCTCTGTTCTTAATCAACTACCCCAAAGAGATTAAAGCATTCTATATGCGCCAAAACGACGATGGCAAAACTGTCGCCGCTTGCGACCTTTTAGTCCCCGCTGTTGGAGAGCTAGTCGGTGGTTCTCAGCGCGAAGAAAGATATGATGTTTTAAAGAATAAAATGGATGAACTCGGCCTTACTAAAGGCTTGGAATGGTATTTGGATACCCGCCGTTATGGTGGATGCAAACACGCTGGCTTTGGCCTTGGATTTGATCGCTTGTTAATGTATGTTACTGGCATGTCCAATATTCGCGATGTTCAGCCCTATCCTCGCACATTTAACACCATCAAGTATTAATAATTTATGGCACGTAAAAAGAAAGATGTTCCAATGACCCAAGAGGAAATCAATCGCCGAAATCGTATGAAAAGGCGCTTTTTATGGTTGCTTATTATTCTTGATATTCTATTAGTTGCTTATCTGGTCTATCAGATTATCGTCATTGCTTTATAAAACAAAAAAGTCTCGGTTAACTTCCGAGGCTTTTATTTTCACCGTCTTTATTGGTGTCGCTGTTCAAAGGCCTTTGGCCAACATTTAGCGAGCTCATCAACTGCGCATTTTGATTGAAATTATCAAGATTCTTGTCAAATATTGATTCGCTTAATTTCTTGATTCTCAAGGTGCGTGAAATGAGAGATTGGACACACCATAGGTACCATAGTCCTCCGACAGCCATGCCGGGAATAAACAAATAACTGCCCCAAGCATCTAAAACAAATTTTGGCTCATGGACTAAAACAGGAGGAATAAAATTGATATCGAATAAGTTACCTTCACTTAATGTATTGATGCTGATTGAGAAGGAAGTGCTATCAAAATTCCATAAAAATAAAATGGAAGCAAAGCCGTCATCCTTGTTGAAGACATCGTAAGAAAAGTCATGATAGACAAGATTCCTCACTAATAAGATAATTCCGGAGACCAGCATAATAATGACTGGAATTCTCGCAGCCTTGTAAAAGATGATCCAATTCTTTTTATGAGCATATCGACTAAAAGCTTTTTTGTCAGTAATCACTCGGGAATAAACGACATCTGAGACGCCGCTGTCCAATCTTCGACCCTGCCATTTCATAATGCGAACTATCAAGTAGCCAATTAAGCCAATAATGACGAAAAGCAAGATGAAAACAAGAAGAATAGCGATGAGCAATCTCTTATCAGATTCAGTTAATTTAATTAAACTCGCAAACATAATTTAAAAATCCTTAAAATGGATATCGACACCCTTTTTTGACTCGCTTGAGTTCTCTCCAATTTCATCATCCATCTCGTGAAACTTGGTTTGCTTTGGAGAATATTTTACGGGTGAAACAATGTCTTGAACACGGTCGTCTTCGACCTTTTGGTTGACAGGAGTCTTGGCTTGAAGACCATCATCTTTCATTTCTTTCTTTTCGGTTATGATGTTTTGAGGTTCTCTTTTTTCATCAATAGAGGGCTCATCTTCCGCCATGTCAAAAAATAGACTGTCATCGATTTCATTCTCTTTTGGCTTAGGTTCTTCCTTTGGCCCGAAGCAAGCTTCTTCCACGGATTTTGGACTAGAAGCAGATGAGCTGTTAGAAGCCTTGATATTAATTGTGGCCTTGGGATCATCCTTTCGAGCCTCGCCATCCTGATTGATTACTGGGTTAGGGCTTGTCGGAATTGCATTTTGAATAATTTGTTTCGCCTTTTTATCTTCTGGCAATTCAATATTCAATGACCTGCCACAGAAAAATAAAATAATTGATTTAAAAAATAAAAAGATAAAAGCCAGCATTCCAGCGACCGCGTAGCCGCTGATGACTAAAAGAAAAAAGGGTAGCACTAGAACATATAGCAATCCTTTTCCGAAACTCTTAAATATACTGTCCATCTTTATTTCCTATTTTCAATTGTAGCTTTCTTTGTTTTCTTTAACAAATAATTATTGATTAAAACAATAATTGCGATAAAAAGCGGAAAGAACTGAATGAGCAAGAGTCCCAATGGCTCATCGGTTATTTGCTTGACTGGCTGATAAAAAATTGAAAACAGGAAGAATGAAAGAAATAACGCGATGGGAATTGCGATGATTACCCAGCGGGTTTTTTCGCTGATCGAGATGCCAATTAAATATATGCTCAAAAGCAAAGAAAATAGCAAAGGCACATAAGATACTTCGGGGAATAGCCAAGCAAAGAGAGCGCTCAAGAGAATAAAAAATATAGTTGCTAAAGCAATAATAAGCGAATCATTTTTAGCAAAATGAGGGTTAACATCAAACCTGGAAAGTTCCTCGTTGATGATCATGAATGACAACGTTTGTTGAATCATGGCAAGAGCGCAAACAAACATGTGCTCAACATAATTCAAATAGGTGTAATTTTCTAATCCAAATAATGTTGCAAAGTCAGTGACAATGTTTCTTTGATAGATTAATTGAATTAGCGGAATAGCTAAATAAGAAAGCAAAAGTTGCGTTAAAACTGCGCTTAAAATGATAAAAATAGGAGGAACTCTCTTTTCTAAAAGAAGGCCGAATACCAACCCAGAGATAATGGATGGTACAACATAGAAAATTACATTCCCCAAATCCCAAAAACTAGAAATGGTGCAAAGAATCACTGTTGCAATTGCATAGATAATAAAGTATTTTTTTTCACAAAAATACGCTACGATGGTACTCGCCAATGGAAGGATAAAAACCAACAAGAGAAGAAGCATCGGAATCCAAGATGCAAGCAATACAAAAATCACATTGATAGCGGCCATTAAAGCCATGTAAGTGATATTTCCAATCAAGGTATTCTTTTTTTTGAAAATTGCCATTTAAATTATTTTAGCATTAAGTATACGTTTTTGTAAAAAAAGGAAGAAAAAGCGATCTATATTACCATGAGAAGATTTTTGATTCTTTGTTGCTTTTGTTTTTACTTGTTGATTTCTTGCCAAAACAATTCGATGGCTAATCGCACATACGACTATTCTGATTTCATCCACCTTCATATTAAATGGGACGATGTATTCATTCAAAAAGAAGACTGTTACTTGGTTTATTTCTATAGTCATGAATGTTATTACTGCGAATTTTTTAAAAATGAAATGTTGAATTATGTCGCAATATCAAAAAAGAAGATCTATTTGCTTTCCTATCAAGAGGGCATACCTATTCGCAGCAACATCCAAGCCACGATTGGCGCCAATAACATCGAGCAAATGTGGTTTGGCGGAACCCCTAGTCTCTTATGCCTAGAAAATAAATTTGTGATAGAAAACATCCTGGGGGTTCAAAATATCTCCGATTATTGCAAATCAAACAAACTCGATTGAACAACAATTCCGGAAAAAAATTGAAATCAGCGGGTAAACATGATATTATATTGCAAAGCAATATATGAATTTCCAAATAGATTTAAATGAAATGCAACTTAAGGCAGTTGAGACAGATTCTCAGTATGTTCGTATTATCGCTGGTGCGGGATCAGGAAAAACTAGAGTTTTGACTTATCGAATTGCCTATTTAATTTCTGAGATGAATGTCGCGCCTTGGTCGATACTCGCCATTACTTTTACCAATAAAGTAGCTAACGAGATGAAACAAAGGGTCGTGAAAATGCTTCCTGAAGTCAACAAAGATTTAACCATTAAAACATTTCACTCTTTTGCTGCGAATTTTTTAAGGCGTGAAATCCGCGTCCTTGGTTTTCCCAGCACTTTTTCTATTTTGGATGAAGATGATCAAACCAAACTCATTAAAGATATCGTCGCTAATATGGGCTTTAAGCGAGGAGACAAAATTGTCGGCATTGCTCTGAACTATATTTCAAAGAATAAATTAAAGGAACTCTATCCTGACGATATCAAGATTACTAAGCCATCCTTTGAAGATGAAAAAACTTGTCTGGAGATCTATTCCACTTACGAAGACGAAAAAGCTAAGAGTTTCTCTCTCGATTTTGACGACTTGCTTTTAAAGACCAATTACATCTTACAAAATTACCTCGACATTCGACAAAAATGGCAGCGAAGATTTAGCCATATTCTAATAGATGAATTTCAGGATACTAACGATGTTGAATACCGAATGATTAAGCTATTGAAAAGCAACGATACTTCTCTGTATGTCGTCGGTGACCCCGATCAGACTATCTACACCTGGAGAGGAGCTAATCAGGACATCATCTTAGGTTTAATCAAAGAGTTTTCTGATGTCGAAACGATTGTTTTAGAGAGAAACTATCGCAGCACTCAAAATATTCTTGATTCGGCTAACAAGCTGATTGCCCATAACAAACTAAGGGTGGCAAAAAATCTTTACACCCGCTCAGATAAAGGCGAAGCAGTGATGGTTTTTTCAGGCCCATCCTCCAAAGGAGAAGCTGACTTTGTCGCTCGCGAAATACAGAAACTAGTCAAAGGAGAAAACCGCCATTATTCCGACATTGTTGTCTTATATCGCTCCAACTACGTGACGATGGAGTTTGAAGCCGCTTTTGTCAATCGCGGCATACCCTATAAGATTTATGGCGGTCAAAAATTCTATCAAAGAAGAGAAATTAAAGATGTTTTAGCTTATTTCCATTTAATTACTAATACCAAGGATAATATTGCCTTCGAAAGAATCATCAATGTGCCCTCTCGAGGAATTGGGGATATGACCATCTCCAAGATTAAAGAAGAAGCTGAGCAAGAAAGTCAATGCTTATACGATTACATCAAGCAGACAGACCCAGATAAAAGCAGTGTCCTCTCAAAAGCCTTGTTCAAGCTCAAATCGATGATTGAACTGATTGATTTAACTCGCGAAAAAATCAATGAAAACGATGAGGTCTTTTCCAAGACTCTTGAAGACATGATTTGGTCCACTGGATACCAAGAATATATTTTAAAGGAAGAAGATGGCGATGAGCGAATTGAGAATATTAAAGCCCTCTTTGCTGATATCCGGCACTTCCTAAAAACTAATCCAGAATCCACATTTGACGAATATTTGCAAAATATCTCTTTATATTCCGCGCAAGATGACGTTATCGATGGTGATTTTGTGACCATGATGACCGTTCACACTGCCAAAGGATTGGAATATCCTATTGTCTTTGTGGTGCGCTTTAATGATGGAGTTTTCCCTCACTCCCGCTCCGTGGCTGAATCGGGCTATCGCGGCCTTGAAGAAGAGCGGCGCTTAGCTTATGTGGCAATGACCCGCGCAAAAGAAAAGCTCTTTTTGACCTTCTCGGCCGACTATTCTTATGTTTTGGGCGGTCGTCTTTTGCCCTCTCAATTTCTTGCTGAGTCAGGAAACAATGTTGCTCAAAGCATCGATACCTATAATCCCTTCCGCTCTAATAAAGCACCTAAAGAATATAAATTCGATGATGGTTCCAACCTTGATTTCTCGAAAGATGAACCGATTCGCCAAGATTTCTTAAAGCCAACAAACGATATAGAAAATTGGGCGGAGGGAGATATTGTTATTCACAAAACTTTTGGAAAAGGAAAAATTATTGGCCTTGAAGGAGATGGCATTATTAAAGTTCTATTTGAAGACCACGGAATTAAATCTTTGATGGGAAATCACCCTGCAATCACTAGAGGAGGCCACAAAGCATGACACCCAAAGAAAGAGCTCAAGAGATAGCTCAATTGCTTGAAAAATATAATTACGAATATTACGTCTTGGATAACCCCAGCGTCAGCGATAGTGAATACGATCGACTAATGCAAGAGTTAATCGCGTTAGAAAAAGCTTATCCAGAGTTGGCTAGCCCTCTTTCTCCAACTCAGAGAGTTGGCGGATTGGTCCAAGATCAATTTAGAAAAATTATTCATCAGCGTTCAATGCTCTCCCTTTCTAACGCTTTTAATGAAGATGATTTGCGGGACTTTGATCAAAAAGTCCGAGATGTCGTAGGCGGAGACAAAATAACATACATGACCGAAATGAAAATAGATGGTCTAGGAATGTCTTTGGTCTACAATAGAAAGCTGCTTTATGCCGCCACAAGAGGCGATGGAGTGGAAGGCGAAGATGTCACTGCCAATGTCATTACTATTAAATCAATTCCCACCCATATTTCTCTAGAAGGTGACTTTGAAGTTCGCGGTGAAGTTTTCATGCCTAAAAAATCACTTCACAAACTCAATGAGGAACGCGAGAAGAACCAAGAGGCATTATTTGCTAATGCGAGAAATGCTGCCGCGGGAAGCGTCCGCCAACTCGATAGTGCAATCGCTGCATCCAGAGGCCTCGATGCTTATTGGTATTATTTTGTTAATGCCAAAGATTTTGGCGTTCGCTATCATTCCGAAGCTTTGAACATGGTCAGCAAACTTGGCTTTAAAACTAATCCTGAAAGGCGCATTTGCCACGGGATTGACGAAGTAATTGATTATGTCAAAGAATACACCAATAAAAGATCATCGCTAGACTACGACATCGATGGTATAGTCATCAAAGTTGATGATATGGCCCTATACGATAAGCTCGGTTACACAGCCAAGACTCCAAGATGGGCTATCGCGTATAAATTCCCTCCCGAAGAAGTAATCACTAAACTCATCGATATTATCTACACCGTTGGAAGAACTGGAAAAGTTACTCCAAATGCCGTTCTCGAGCCCGTCCGAGTGGCTGGAAGCACTGTTCAAAGAGCCACTCTTCACAATGAAGATTTCATCGTGGAAAAGGATTTGATGATTGGCGATTATGTCGTCTTAAGAAAAGCTGGAGACGTCATCCCTGAGGTCGTCCGCGTTTTAATCGATAAAAGAGATGGCACCCAACATCCTTACGAGATGATCAAAAAATGTCCTGTCTGCGGTTCTGAATTAATTAAAAAAGATGCGATGCATTTTTGCTTGAACCGCTCTTGCGAAGCTCGCCAAGTGGAAGCAATTATTCACTTTGCTTCTCGCGATGCAATGGATATTGAAGGCCTAGGAGAAAAGGTTGTTGAGCAATTTTTTAATCAAGGATTTTTTCATAAAATAGACGAGATTTACGGCCTTTTTAAACACAGAGAGGAAATTATCAATCTCGATGGATGGCAATCAAAGTCTATTGACAATCTATTAAAAGCAATCGAGAAATCCAAAAATAATTCCTTTGAAAAAATCCTTTTTGGACTAGGCATTAAAGAAATTGGAGCTAAGATGGCTAAAACTTTAGCTAAGAAATTTAGCCACATCGATTCCTTAATGCAAGCTTCCGAAGAAGATTTATTAGAGATTCCTGATGTGGGTCCAATTGTTGCCCATTCTGTCGTGGAGTGGTTCGCAAACGAAGAGAACCAAAATGTTATTCAATCCTTAAAACAACATGGAGTAAATTTTGATTATCATCCGACCAACTCTCAAGCGGCAAATTCCTTTTTCTCAGGAAAGACTGTCGTGTTGACAGGAACCCTTTCTTTTGCCGGCAGGAAAGAGGCTACTGAACTGTTAGAAAATCTCGGTGCTAAAGTAACTGGTTCAGTTTCTAAAGCCACTGATGTAGTAATCGCAGGCGCTGAAGCGGGAAGCAAACTAGACAAAGCCAACTCCTTAGGCATCACTGTGCTAAGTGAAGAAGAATTCAAGGCCCTAATTAAGTAAGCCAGCACTTTAAAACATCTGCTTACTATTTTAACCTCATTCCACTCAAGTAATATTTCAATTTTTTATATATTCAGCATCTTTGTTATTGTAAAAAATGACGCATTTTTGATGAGACTTTTGTCAAGATTTAGCCTATGTTTAAACTCTTTTTCAAATCCTGCATTGCTCTTTAAATTTTGCTCAACTTTATTTAAACGTTTTTCTTAATTAAGAAATTGGTAAAAATATTTTTATCGTTATGATACAATACTTCTGTTGAAGTAGGATTTTTTATTATGAAAAAAGTTGATATTCCACTATTAAAACAGGTTGCTAATAATTTAATGTTCGACATGAAAGAAACCGAATACTCCACTCTATTGGAGGAGTTCGATGTCATAATCCGCCAGATGGAATTAATTTCGGAAATTCCAGGAGTTGATGAGGTTTCTCCAATGACGTTCCCTTTTGATGTGTCCACTGACTATTTAAGAGAAGATCTTCCTGGTGTTCCCCTTTCACAAGAAGATGCCCTGCGAAATGCGGGCAATGTTGTCGAAGGCCAGATTAGGTTGCCAAAGGTGGTGGGCTAATATGGATTACTTATCACTTGATATCTTGAGCCTTCATCAAGCGCTCATCGATCAGAAAATCACACCTCTTGAATTGGTTAAAATTGCCATCGAAAAGGCTAAAAATGATCAAAATAATGCTTTTGAGTATATTTGCGAGAAAGAAGCAATCGATTTTGTTGCTCACCTTGACCCTGCCAAAAAGAACAATCTCCTTTGGGGCATTCCCTATGTTTTAAAGGACAATTTTTCTACGAAAGATATTCCTACTTGTGCGTCTTCCAATGTTTTGAATGGCTACGTTCCTGTTTTCTCAAGCGAAGTTTTCCTTCGCTTGGCTAATCAAGGAGCCGTTCTTATTGGAAAGTGCACTCTTGACGAGCTCGCGATGGGAGGAACTGGCACAACTGGTCACAAAGGTTTGACTTATAATCCCTGGGATCCAACACATACCCATATGGTTGGCGGTTCGAGCTGCGGATCGGCCGCTTCGGTAGCCGCAGGAATTGTCCCTTTTTCTATTGGGTCAGACACAGGTGATAGCGTCAGGAAACCCGCTAGCTATGCCGGCTTGGTGGGCATGAAACCAACATGGGGTCGAATCTCCAGATTTGGACTTTTCCCCTTCGCCACTTCCCTTGACCACGTGGCTTTTTTCACTAGAAATGTTAGCGATTCGGCCATCGTTCTCGAAGCTCTCGCTGGGAGAGATGAAAAAGACAGTTCATCCTCATTTCATCCTGTGGAAAAATACTCTCAATTAATCCGTCCAACTGTAAAGGGTAAAAGACTCGCCATTGTCAAAGAAATATATGAATCAATAAGCAACAAAAATATCATCTCGACTTTTGACCGCAGCATAAAAGCTCTCCAAGAAGAGGGAGCCATCGTTGACTTTGTTTCAATGGATATTAAGCTCTGCAAAGCAATATATCCTACATACATTGTGATTGCTTGTTCGGAAGCTACTAGCAATAACGCCAATCTCGATGGCATAAAATTTGGTCCGAGATTTGAGGGAAAAGACTATGAAGAAGTCATGACAAAAGCTCGCACTGAAGGGTTCTGTGAAATGATCAAACGACGTTTTGTCATCGGCAGTTACTCGTTGTTTAGAGAGAACCAAAATGAAGTATTTCTTCGAGCGCAAAAATGCCGAAGATTAATCGTTGAATTTGCTAATAAAATTTTAGCCAAATACGATGCGGTTTACTTACCAGCCGCTCCGACTACCGCGCCATTATTTAGAGGCGAAAAAAATGACAAATTATCCAACGAATATTTGATTTCTGATAATCACCTAGCAATTGGTAACTTTGCTGGCCTGCCTTCCATTGTTTTACCATTAGGTTTTGAAAAAGGGCTTCCATTTGGAGCCAATTTAACAAGTAAAAAATTCTCTGAGACGGAATTATTTTCTTTAGCCAAAGCCGTTGAAGATGTAACTGGCTTAAAAAATTTAGTCGCCAAGGAGGTAAAATAATATGAATTTCGAAGCAGTGATTGGATTAGAGATTCATGTTGAAATGAACACCAAGAGCAAGATGTTTTCCAATGCTCCTGTCAGTTATGGTTCTCTTCCAAATAGCCAAACCGTTGCCCTAGATTACGCCTTTCCTGGCACTCTTCCAACGGTCAATAAACAAGCGGTGGTCAATGCCATCCGCATTTGTCATGCTCTCCATATGAGCATCGATAATGAGGTTTGGTTTGATCGCAAAAACTATTTTTATAGCGACCTTCCCAAGGGATATCAAATCACGCAACAAGAGAGACCAATCGGATCAAATGGGAGCTTGCAAATAATGACTTCCTTTGGCCCAAAAACTATCAGCATTGAAAGACTCCATCTTGAAGAGGACACATGCAAGCAACTTCACTCTTGGGATTGCACATTGCTCGATTATAACCGAGCGGGCATTCCTTTGGTGGAAATTGTATCTCGCCCCGACCTCAGAAGCGGAGAAGAGGCTAGACAATATGCTGAGAAGATTCGCTCAATTGTCTCCTTCCTAAATGTCAGCACTGGAAAGATGGAAGAAGGGTCCCTCAGAGTTGATGTCAATATTTCACTTCGCCCCGTCGGCAGTGAAAAATTAGGCACGAAAGTTGAAATCAAAAATCTTAATAGCTTCGCTAATATTGAAAAAGCTGTCGACTACGAGATAAAGAGACAGGAAAAAGTTCTCTTAAGTGGGGAATCTGTAATTCAAGAAACAAGGCGCTTTGATGAAGGCCTCAAACAGACCGTTCTAATGAGGCTTAAAACCGATTCGGTCGACTATAAATATTTCACTGAACCGAATATCCCCCCCATCCATCTCAGCGAGGATTTCATAAAACAAGCAATTGAAACTTCCCCTGAATTAGCGGAAGTAAAACTAACTCGCTACGAAGCTTTGGGTCTAAACGAATATGATTCCCAGCTGCTTATTTCCGATAAAGCCACCTGCGCTTATTTTGACGAGGCGATTAAATCTGGTGCTAACGCCAAACTGTTGGCCAACTGGATTATCGTTGACATTCAAGCCATCCTTAACAAAGAGATGATTAGCATTGAACAGTTTAATGTATCGCCCAAGCATTTAGGCAAATTGGTTTTAATGATTGAGAAGCAACAAGTTTCCAACAAGCAAGGGCGCGATATTTTTCAAAAACTAATTGAAAAAGACGAAGACCCTGAAACAATCAAAAAAACCATGGGAGTTGATTTAATAAGCGACGTTGACATGATCAATCAAATTGTCATCAAGGTTATCGATGATAATCCTCAAGCGGTTGTCGACTATCATAACGGCAAAGACCGGGCAGTAGGATTTTTGGTTGGGCAAGTGATGAAGAAGACATCTGGAAAAGCCAATCCCTCTCTCGTAAGCCAAAGCGTTGTTGAAGAATTAAAAAGGAGATAAGTATGACTGTCTTAGTAACTGGCGGAACTGGATACATTGGTTCTCACACCGTTGTGGAATTGCTGAAGCATAATTACGATGTCGTCATCGTCGATAATTATTCAAATTCTAAACCAGAAGTATTGAATAGAATTTATAAAATAACCAGCAAAAAGCCAAGATTTTATGAAATTGATGTCAGAAACGAAGAAAAAATGCGCGAATTATTTTCTCGGGAAAAAATTACTGATATCATCCATTTCGCTGGCTTAAAAAGCGTTTCTGAATCAGTTGAAAAGCCCGACTTATACTATTCCAACAACATTGGCGGTAGCAAAGTTTTATTAAAATTGATGGATGAATTTTCTATTCGCAATCTTGTCTTTTCTTCTAGCGCGACTGTCTATGGCACTCCCGACCATGTGCCATTAAAAGAAGATGACAAAATTGGTGGATGCACAAATCCCTATGGCCAAAATAAACTCGACATTGAATATTTGCTAAAAGACTTTGTCGCTAGTCATCCTAACGCCAATATTGCTATTCTCCGCTACTTTAATCCCATCGGGGCCCATTCCTCTGGCCTTATCGGCGAAGATCCCAATGGCATCCCGAACAATTTAATGCCTTATATCACTCAAGTAGCGATTGGCAAACGCCCCTATTTAAATGTTTATGGCAATGATTATCGCACCGCTGATGGAACCGGAGTCCGCGACTATATTCACGTTGTTGATTTAGCAAGAGGCCATCTTTTTGCCTTAAAAAAATTGGCGGAGAAACCCGGCTTGGTTGTCTACAATCTTGGCACTGGTCGCGGCACAAGCGTGCTAGAATTGGTGCATGCCTTCGAAAAAGCTAATCATATAGAGATACCTTACCGCATTGCTCCTCGAAGACCTGGCGATGTGGATGAAAATTATGCCGACTGCAGCAAAGCCTTCCGCGAGATGGGTTTTAAGACTGAGTTTGATGTTGTCGATGCGTGTCGTGATTCCTGGAACTGGCAAAAAAACAATCCAAACGGATATGATAAATAGGAGAATTCTTTTATGAAAGAACGCTATGAGTTAACACTGTCTGATGGTCAAAAGTTTTTTGGCTTGAAGTGGCTTGTCAATAAGCCAACCGCTAATGTGCTGATACTCGAAGGGATGGAAGAGCATTCTTCTCGCTATGATGGATTTGCCTCTTTCTTAAATAAGAAAGGCTTCAATGTTTTTTGCCTCGATACATTTGGACAAGGCGAAAATGTTAAGCCCGATTTATCAAACCGAGGCATATGGCCATTGGATGGTTTTAAAAAGCAAGTCGATCTAGAAAACGAAGTGGTGGAACAATTAAAACCAAATGGTTTA
>Ga0116170_10000811_pt1 | contig 32762 bp, 23 predicted proteins | sample AD_JPNHW1_MetaG_FD_89797 | JGI IMG/M metagenome (GOLD analysis project Ga0116170, IMG submission 89797) | Active sludge microbial communities of municipal wastewater-treating anaerobic digesters from Japan - AD_JPNHW1_MetaG | ecosystem: Engineered > Bioreactor > Anaerobic > Digestate | place... | reverse complement strand
TTCAGAAGAAATGACCGATGAAATTTCAAGCAGGTGCGACTCGTTCTCGCGAGCCTGCTGCGTCAGTTCGAATTGATGAGCGCTTTGAAGAACCTGAGCCGAGTTGTCAGCCACCTTTTCGAGAATTGCCATTCTTTCGGCCGGCAACGGAATCTGTTGCAGGTTTATCAGCTCGAGTACCCCGATTATCTGGCCAGTTCTCGCAATTTTCACCGGCAGGCAAATCAGATTATTGGTCTGAAAGCCGGTCTGTTTGTCGATTTCAGGGTTGAAGAGCGGATTCGCGTAGGCATTTGACGAAATGATCGGTTCGCCGGTGTCAAAAACCGCCCCGGCAATGCCACGATCAGCGGGAAAACGTATTTCCTCGATAGTTTCGCCAACAAAAACCCGCGAAAAAAGCTCACCTGAATCGGCATCGACGAGAAACAGGGTGCCACGCTCGGCGGCCGCTATGTCAGAAGTGACTTCAACAAGAAGTTGCAGAAGATTATCGAGCAGACGCTCGCTGACGTTGAGCAAATCAGCCACCTGCTCGAGAATGTCGCTGAGAACCATGGCATAGTTGCCCTGTGCCGTGTTTTTTACGTTCGCGACCATCTGCTTGATCTGGGCATCATCAAGTCGGTCTGTAAGAATCCGGTGAATAATATCGGTGGCGGCTTCCATGCAATTTTCTCTGTTTATAGTTGCAAAATCCTGCGTGAGGTATTTTACTCCCGCAATGATATTTTGCACAAGCATCACTCTGACAATTCAGCAATTCTCGGTCAAGTTTGCCGAATCGAACAAAATTTTCTTTATAGAATTGCGAGGCGAGAAGACGGGATTGCTTTTTCGGAAGCTTGTGAGCGAAGCGAATCGCTGGAGAAAAAGCAACCCGGCTGATAGGCCGAAGCTTCACCTCAAAAAGGAAAACACGTTTATAAAAAACAGTTGTTGATGAGAGTTTCAATACTCACCGAGAATTGCTGCTGACAATTTCGACGGCGGCCGTTCAAGATAGCCCGCTTCACTTTGTCGAGCGGGTCTGGCTGAGTTTGTTACATTTACCCCGGTGGTTTTGGCAGATGCTGGATTTTAGAAAAATATGCTGTTATGCTATTGGGTAATCCGAAAGAACAGGAAAGGTAACAAAATAGATGCAGAAAGTTGATAAACTTTTTAAAAACGCCACCGTTCTGACTGTCGATGAAAAATTCAGTCAGTTTGCCAATGGTGCGGTAGCCGTATCTGGCGATTCAATCGTCGCCGTAGGCCCGCAGGAAGAAATCTGCAAACAATATGAGGCCGCCGAAATACTCGACTGCCACGGCAAGATTCTCATGCCCGGCCTTATCAACGGCCACACGCATGTGCCAATGACCCTGCTGCGCGGTCTGTCAGATGACCTGCGCCTTGATGTCTGGTTAATGGGCTACATTATGCCGGTAGAACGCGAATTCGTTTCGCCCGAAATGGTAACCCTGGGCACCAAAATTGCCTGCGCCGAAATGATTCGCTGCGGCACCACCACCTTTGCCGACATGTATTATTTTGAAGAGCACATCGCCAAGGCGACCGCAGAAGCCGGCATGCGTGCCATCTGCGCCGAGAGCGTTCTCAAGTTTCCTTCTCCGGATGCCCAGTTTTATGAAGAATCACTGACCCGCACCCGCACCTTTATTGAACAGTATCACAATCACCCGCTGATTGTGCCGGCCATTGCGCCACATGCCCCCTACACAACCACCCCCGAAATTTTGCAGGCCTGTGCCGCGATTGCCCGTGAATTCGATGTGCCACTGATGATTCATCTTGCCGAAACAGCATTTGAAGTCGATGGTCTGCGTGCAGAACACGGTGTTCCGGTTGTTCCATACATCAAGCGCCAGCACCTGCTCGACACCAAGCTGATCGGCGCCCACCTCGTTCACATTGACGAAGGCGAAATCCGCGAACTGGCTAAACATGGCTGCGGCGGCGTTCACAACCCGTCTTCCAACATGAAACTCGCATCAGGCACCGCACCCGTTTCAAAGATGGTCGAACTGAACATGAACGTCAGCATCGGCACCGACGGCCCCGCTTCCAACAACGACCTCGATATGTTTGAAGAAATGCGCCTCGCCTCGTTCCTCGGCAAACTGAATACCGGCGACCCGACTTCCCTGCCAGCCAAAACCATCATCTACATGGCAACCCGCGGCGGCGCCAAAGCCATGCACCTCGACAAAATCACCGGCTCGATCGAACCCGGCAAACGCGCCGATATGATTCTCGTCGATATCAGCCCGGTTCACAATGCGCCCCGCTTCATGCGCGACCCCGACGGGCTCTACGCCCAGATCGTCTACGCATCAAAATCAACCGACGTTTCGCATGTCATGGTTAATGGCGCCTGGCTGATGAAAGAGCACCAGCTCATCACCATCGATGAAGCATCACTGCTCACTGAAGCCAAAGTGTTTGCCGCCAAAGTCGATAAATTCCTGATGGAACGCGAACAGTCGCTGCTTTCCAAGCTGGTAACCATTGGTGGCGCCACCCAGGAAGAAAGCTTCGAAATTCAGACCAAGGTCAGAGTCGATGATGTCAGCGCTGTTCTCGAAAAAATCAATGCGCCCGATATCGTTATCGAGCAAAAGAAGCATTACAAGCAGTTCGATACCTATTTCCGTTTCAACAAGACCGAACAGATGATTCGCTACCGCGAAGACGAACAGATCGACGAAAAGGGCGGAATCCAGAGCGTTCGCTCACGACTCACCCTTATCGGCGAAACCAAGCATGGCATCAACCCCGAAAGCAAAATTCTGCTGTCACGCAGCCGCTACCTTGCCTCTGCTGGTAATTCACTGCGCTTCTATCGCGAGTATTTCCGCCCCGATTCAGTGTTCGAAGTTCAAAAGGACCGCCTGAGATTTCATGTTCTGTTCAAGGGCATCAAGTTTTTCATCAACGTTGATACCATGGTTCAGCCCGAAATCGGCAAATTTGTCGAAATCAAGAGCAAGACCTGGAGCCGAATAGACGCCGAACAAAAAACCAAACTGGTCTCTTCACTGCTAAGTTTCCTCGGTCTCAAAGCCGATGCCGCTATCCATGAAGATTACCACGAACTGAAGTAAGCGCTTTCCGCGACAATTCCGCAACCAAAACCCCCGTTCGCCTCTATGTGCGAACGGGGGTTTTTTATTGCAACGGAAAGCTGGCAGACGACGAATTACTTACCTGATAAACACATTTGTTCACCAGGCAAAGTCGTGGCGTTTAGGGTATGCGAATTTATGTTCATACTGCCATGGTGAATTTTTTTTCGGGCAGAAAAGCTTGTAAACGCTGGCACTGATCTTCGTATCGCGCGGCAAGCCTTTGACGGCCATAGCCGAAGAACCACGCGGGTAGAAAAGCCAGATCGCTGAACTGTAGGGGCGCATGCCACCATCAATTATCTGCACAAAACGGTCACGGAAAATTCTCAACTTGCCCTCGTCAGCGGTGAATTCAACATCTATAAAGGCCCGCGTCAGAACCTCAGGTGAATTATTATAGACCCGCACTTTGACGAATGGGTCGTAATTAGCCTTTGAATACGGGTCAGCGGCGAATTCAACTGAGATAATATCCAGCAATGATGGCTCTACAAAGCCATTCCTGGTGTCTTCAAGATTGCCGGCCGCGCCCTGATCAGACGATTCATTTTCGTCCTGAGCATAGACGTCTGCAAGAAAAAGCAAAAAAAAGGTCAGCAGGCACAAAATTGTGCAAACGATATACTTTCGCATGGTTTTAAAGGTTTTCCGCCCGAACCGATGAATTTTGGTCAATCCCGGCCAATTTATCGGCTCATCTGTCTTGTTTTTTAACCGATGATAACTGTAATGACCCTCAGAAGTAGTTTCGGTTTGCCGGTTTTTCGGGTATAATGATCAGGCAGCGGAGAAATAAACAACATGTACACCAGAAATTTGCTTACTCTATCTTGCCTTATTGGCCTTGCCATTTTTGGGCCAGGTGGTACCAGCACCGCGCACGCCGATTTATCGCAGCGCATCGACGCCACCCACATTTTAGCCCGCGAATATGAATTGCCGACCGGCGCTTTTGCCCCTGGCAGCGGTGTGGCGATGGCCGATGGCCAGACCAGTATCCGCAACGTCAGGCGGGTTGCTGTTCCCAAAAAACTCGGCCAGAAAGAAACTTTCTGGGTCAACAATATCGCGGCCGGCAAATTCGAACAGATTACCGCCACCCTTCGTGCTATCGGCAAATATTGTCACGTTTATCTCGAAGATGGCCGCGAAACACCGCAGGCCGCCATTCAAAAAGTTCAAAAGCAGTTTGACGCGCAGATTTACCCGGTTAACACTGCCTGTTTTGGCCCCGAAAACAACCCCGGCCTTGACGGCGACCCGAAAGTCAGCCTGTTAATGCTCGATATCCAAGATGGCTACACCAACCCGAACGATGGTTACGTTGCCGGCTATTTCTTTGCCGGTGACCAGATGCGTCAGGCTGACTTCGAAAGCTACAGCAAGGTCAAAAGCAATGAACGCGAGATTCTCTATCTCGACACCTACCCTTCTGACCCGAACGCAGCTGATTATCTCGAAATCGTCGCCCATGAATTTCAGCACATGATTCATAACAACCTTGATCGAGACGAAGTTACCTGGGTCAACGAAGGCTGTTCGCAGATTGCTCCGGTTTTCTGCGGGTTTGCGCCTCCGGGGCATTACAAGCTTCTCAAAGAAGACCCTGATCGCAGCCTGAACAACTGGGCAAAATGGAACCCGATGCCTGATTACGGCCAGGTCTACCTCTGGAACCAGTTCATCGTTGACCACTGCCTGCCCGACGCAACCAGTCGAGCCGCCTTTTTCAAGGCCCTCGTCTCTTCAAAGAAAAAGAGCATTGGTGGCTATATCGATGCCATGAAGACTATCAACCGAAGTTTTTCTGATACTTTTACTGAATTTACCATTGCCAACCGAGTCAACGACAAACGTCTGGCCCAGGGCCGCTATGCCTACAGGCAGAGCGTGCTGCAAAAATTCAAACTGCCCCCCAGCAAACACATTAACACTTTTCCGGTCAAAGTCAGTGATTCGGTGTATGTCTGGGGTTCTGACTCAATTTTTGCCGACATCGCAAACCTCGCCAGTCGGCTGAAAATTTCTTTTTCGGGCTACCGGCGGTTCATGGGGCCAACCTACCCAGACTTCAAACTTGCCGCCATCCTCCAGGATTCAACAGGCATTCAGCCGCCAAAACTCACCTTTTTCAAGCTCGATATTAACCCGGCCGACAAAAACCGTATGATCGGCTCGATTGAAGTTAACTGTGACGGCACTTATGATGGCCTGACAGTTGTAGTCATGGCCCTCGCCCCCGAAGATGTCGATGATGCCAGTTACATGCCGGCCTCTGGCTTTATTTATGATCTTAACTTTGAGGTCGGTGCCGCCATTGCGAATGCGGTGCGTGGCACGCATAATCTTGATATGGCGGCTTTTATCGACTCGGTCAATGGCGCCGGTGATGATTACACGGTTGCCAACATCAGAATGCGTGAACATTACGCCAATCTGCTGATCAGAACTGTCAAGCGCGACATCGAAAAAGGGTCACTTGCCACTGTTGACAGTTTTATTGAATCGGCCGGCAACAACGCGCGTCTCGCACCCTTTGCCCGCGACATCTCAGGTATGCTGCTGTTTTTCAAAAATCAGCAGAACAGCGTATTCTCTGACGAAGACCTGCAGAACCGCATCGAAATTCTTAGCAGCCTTAAGTAACCGGCAATCCAAAGCAATTAACGTCTAGCCATCGATTTCAACGCGGATACGATAAACGTTTCCGTCGCTGCTTTCGCTGACATTGCTGACCGTGCCGATCTGACTGGCCTTTGCCCTGATCGCTTCCCGATAAACGTCTTTTAAAACGGCATTGACCTGTGCCCTGGCATTGGTCGCCAGTTCTGCCATCTCGCGGGCCATCCTGGCGGCAAGATCTGAACTGCTTCCAGATGCCGAGATTGTTGTACCGGCCTCCATGGCTCTTTTTATCTGATCTTCCATCCAGGCCATAGACTCTTCGTAGATGCGCGTTACATGCTCTTCAGGCACCGCAATACTGAGGGTCATTTCCATGCTGGCGGGGTCAAGCACCCCTTTCTGGCCTGGGCCAGCGGGCATTTCAAGCCCTTCTGCGGTTTCACGGTAACCTGCGGCCAGCAGACCCGCTTTAACCAGTTCCTGCATGCGTGGCGCCGGCAAAATATCGAGCAGCGGAAAATTGAGTTTGAAATCGGCGAGGCGATCTCGCAGGGTCTGCGAAAGAAGCACTTCGATCGGTATTCTAATTGTGTATGAGCGACTCATAAATCTGCTCCTCTGAAGTCATTTTTTCGACAATGGTGCCGGCAGCGGCTTCAAAAACCGCGAATTCGCTCTCGAGGCCATAAGCGGCGGCCGCACCGGCAATATAACGCTCGTCGTCGATGCAGACGCAGCCCTCGCCCGCCCAGTAAGCAATCGCCTTTCTCACTGCTGCGACGAAATCCTTAACATGCTTGTAAATATCGGGCAACTCGGTCAGAATCTTATCAAGGCTAATTGGCAGGCCACGGGCCGGGCGGGGCGTGTGAGCGGTGGCGCCAGGGTATTGCCTCAGCAACTCTTCATTACAGGCCGCCACATAATCGGCAGCCCTTTCCACAAGGTATTCACGCAATGGCAACTCGACCCCGGCCGGTTCGTTAAAAAAACACTGCCAGGGAACACACAGCTGGCCAACCTGCTGCCACGCGACCATACAGGCCTTGATCAGCCAGTTGCCGCCGTTTTTTGCCAGCCATGGAAACGAATACGCCGAAAAATCGTTGCGACAGATACTGACGAGCAGGGCATCGGCCGGCAGCACCACCGGCAAAAGAGGTTGCTCGCCGGTTACCGGCCATAGCATCTGCTCATACAAGCGTTCAGCGCCTCGATGAGAGAACCTGAACTCCATGTCGTTCCAGAATGCTGGTTCAGCGGCAGTGAAGCGCCGCGTGTAGCCATCTACCTCAAAAGTGAAGCCACGCAAAGCAAAGGTTGAGGCAACAAAACGTCTGATCGCCGGCTCAACCATTGCCTGCCAGCGAACCGCGAATTCTTCAGAGAGCTCGAGTTCACGCGGCAGATCCTTCAGAAAAGCCTCATGCTTGATCGGCAGATTCACACGACCGGTCAGGCGATGCTCGACATACTCAAGCAGCATGTCTTCGGGGCAGAGCTCCAGTTTCACTGTTTGATCTCCCGCTTCACCGCAACCGGCTGGTTGATCTGAACAGCACCGCCGTCTTTGCGCAATTCAGGGTGATGGTCAAGACAGACGGCCGCGATTTCGCCATTGCGCACCCGGTTGGCAACGTTATCACCAAAAACCTGCCCCGCCTCTTTGAGCACCTCTTCAAGCAGTTCACCATTGCGAATCGCCTCATTAATCTCGACATTCGACATTGACGGGTCGCTAAAATCAACAATGATACGGGTAGCCCCGGTGGTTTCATTGAACTCGAAATCAAGAATGAATTTTCGCATCAGGTTTTCCCTTTCTTGTGTTCAGTCGGCCGGCAACTCAATTCATGTTCAGGGCCAAGAGGCGTGCCATTAACCATTATGACACCATCTCTGATAAAAATCTCGATTTCGCGCACAAATTTTGGCCAGCTGCGACGCAGCTCATCATAAAATGGTGTAATGAAATGCAAAGTCTGGTTATCGGAACCGATCCAGCGCCGCCCACCGGGCGACCGCTGCCGCTCAAACGGCCCGGCAATCACCAGATCGCACAGCTCAGCAACCCGCTGCTTTTCGGGCGTGGCGATTATCTCATTCCACTCGTAACCGGTAAACATGATGATTCCATGATAACCGGCAACCCGCAGTAATTGCAGCAGTTCAAACAGCTCAGTTGCCTGATCGAGAGGCTCGCCACCGAGCAGGGTCAGACCATCAGCCGCCGCCGCTATTACCTTGGCGGCAATCTCAGCAACAGTCATTTCGAGCCCACCTTGCCTGGGCTGCAGTTCTGGGTTGCAGCAGCCTTCGCAACCGATACTGCAACCCTGCAACCAGAGCGCCGAGCGTTCGCCCGGCCCCTCAACCGTCGTCTTCGCTTCAAATCTGGCCGTCTGCACCCTTTACCATCCTGTCTATGGCGTTGTTGATCAAATTGCCAAGCGAGCGTTCCTGCTCGTCAGGCTTCTGTGCCGCGAATTCATCAGTCTGCGGAAAAGCAAAACTCACAAAATTACCACCCGGCTCCTCTTGCGCCGTAAAATACCATGTTTGCGCACCCGCACGCAGTTTTTCGGGCAGTTCAGCCCCCTGCTTGCCCATCAGCAGCATGATGCGCTTATCAAGAGACTTTTCGCGAAGAAAGTGCCCGAAAAATTCACCGGCATCTTTTAAAGAAGAGGGTTGATAGCCATCAAGAACAATGATGACGTTCACCATATCTTTGATGAAAGTATCGATAAGCTTTTCTGCAAAATTAAACACCCAGCCAAACAACAGGCCGAGATGGCGTTCATGCTCGAAAAATTCGCTGAGTCTTACCTTGACCACTATGTCACGCCTGATCCTGAAAACCGCCCCAGAATCGCGTTTAAAATAGGTCAACTGGTTCTCGATAAATTTGTAATCAAAAAGGTCGAACTGCAGACTTTCATCGATATAGGCTAATTCTGAAGGCACGATCGACGAAAGGTTGCCCTTGGTCGTCAATTCATCATAACCGCCGAGCGGCAAGGTTTGCGGTTCTCCATATTTTGCCACCACCCATGAACTCTCTTCTTTGAGTGTAAAAACACTGCGGGTCCAGAAGGCCATGCCCTTCATCGCCCGGGTCATGCGTCTGAAAAACAACCGGTCGGCCGCCCTGATAAACAACGAAGGGTGGCCGATCTCAAAAATATCGTCGGCAAAAAATCTGAAATCACTGCGCCGCAATTCGTTGCCGGCATTGTTATAAATCGCCGCCAGCGCCTGGTCAACGTCAAACCCAGCCGAAGTGGCATTTTCAACTGAGAACGACTTTTCAAGGTCACCGTCAGAAAAAGCGATCTCGGCGTATTGAAAAGGTGGCAACCGCTCAAGGATCTGCTGAAATATGCCCTGCGCCTGCACCGTATCACGGTCAGCGCCTGTCAGCAGAAAAATGCCTTCGAGGCGATCAGCCCCTTCAGCATGACAGACCGCGTCGAGATACTCGTTTTCACAGGCGAAGCCGACATGACCGGCCAGTTTTTCGCCAACCGGTACCGACATGAAGCGGCTCATCAACCGGGCGACGAAGCCCGGTGGCACGGCATGACTGCCACGACGCACCAGGTCTTTCCAGAAATCGCGAGCGAAAGCATGCAGCTCTTTGTAGCCTGAGCGCTGCAAAGACTGGCGATACCAGTAAGCTATCTGATCGGGAAGCAGAAATTTCATGGCATCACCTGTCAGTCGAGATTGGCAAGCCGTTCTTCAATGTAATCCTTGATCTTGCGAACATCAGAGAAGTTGTTGCCGCAATAACAGAGAATCTTGAGTTCTTCACGCGTAACATTGCCGCCATTGAAGATGAAAGCCTGAGTGAGAATCAGCTTATAGAGCTTGATCAGCTTGCGGTCAGTGACTTCAACCTTCAATTCGTCAGCCAGAACAGAAATAAGCGCTTTAAAAGCCGTCGTGATGCGCTCATCACCAAGAATGGCCCGATCATCGCGTTCGATAGCACGTGGCAACACGGTGCTGACCACATAATCGTGCACCAGCACAAAATCATCGAGGGTGCAGTCAGATTTCCATGGCTTTTCACGGTTATGAGTGCGGCTTTCAAAAGCAACCCCCGAGCGTATCAACTCATAAAAGCAGGTATCGCGAACTGGCAGCGTTTCGGCTTTGATGATAAACCGGTCTTTCAGGGCATCGAATTCGCCAAAATCGGGGATTTCGTTGCTGGCGGCAAACATGCAGACGAGCGGCACCGGCAGAGGCCGGCCTTCCTGGTAATATTTGCGCTCGTTAATTACGGTCAACAGCACGTTGAGAATTGCCGAGTTCGCCTTGAAAATTTCGTCGAGAAAGGCGATCTTGGCGGTCGGCAGGTGCCCGGCAACTTTACGCAGATAGCGACCTGATTTGAGTTCCTGAATATCAACCGGCCCCATTATTTCGCTGGGTTCGGTGAACTTGGTCAGCATGTATTCAAAGTATTCATCCTGCTGCATACCCATGCCCTGGCAGAAAACCGAGACAAGCAGAGACTTGGCAGTGCCCGGGCGACCGATGAACAGCATTGGTTCCTGGGCGGCGGCCGCCACCATCATCAATTTAAGCAACTCGGAGCGTTTGAGAAAGAAGTCGTTCAACCGGGTGTAATAATCGACGATACGGGCGCGGGCCGCGTTGATAACATCTGTATCGGGGGTTTGATAATTCATGACCTTCTCCTGTTGATTCTCTTAAATTCTGCAGGCCTGCTGCCAGGCAGCAAAGCCTTTTTCTGCCTGCGAAGCCAGCGCAAAAGCATGCTGTATCCAGAACACTCGACGTTTTTCGAGCAACTGGTGCATTTCGAGCTTTTCGGGCACGAGATCGGCGAGAATGCCAATACTGAGAAAACTCAGCACTGTCATGGCGCCGGCGAACATTTCTTCATTTTTGTTTCGGTCAGCCTCAGAAAGCCATAGCAAAGCGCGGTTCGTCAGGTCGTCGAGCTGAAACCGCCGCTTTGGCGAACTGGTCATCAGCAGGCACATGATGATCCATTCTGCTGAACCAACAAAGTCTTCCCAGCCGCGTGGCGGCCTTGGCAGCCTGCCAAGAAGCATATCAAACAGACGCTGCTCGTCGATCGGCCGACGAAAGGCAAGGCAGAGTCTGAACAGATCACAATACATGGTCAGGCGATAAATATCCCACGAACCCTCAATCTTTAACGATACCTTGAGCGGCTCGACGAAAGCAGCAAAAGCCGGGTGCGGGCCAAATTCAGAAACCATGAGCAGCAGCAGACGCTGCGCCTTGGCCTTCATGGCAAAATCATCAGTCTTCAATGCCTGAGAGAAAAAAAGGCTCCAGTCTTTCTGACCTTCGCTGAAACGCCGGTAGATAGCCCGCGCAATCGGCTTGCCATCGCAGAGTGCCGGAAAGTCGTCGAGGCTGAGATCCTGTGTCCAGCTGCGGCCCGATAACCAGCCAGAGCCTTTAAGCAAACCCTGCGGCAGAGTTTCTTCTTCCTGGCGGTTGAACATGAAAGGCGGCCGATAAAGCTCACCAGTAAAGAAATCACGCAATGGCGTTTCGCGTATCTTTTCCATACTGAATAATTTGAGCCAGCGTGAGACACCCTGAGAAAGACCCGAATCAGCAGCCGAATCAGGCCAGCGATTGATAAGATTCATAAAAGTATCTGAGAGATAAAGCCCGGTGGTTCGGCTCTCATGAAACCTCTGGTATGAATAGGGCGATTCCTGGGTCGAGGTGAGACGACCAAAAAGATTGCGCACAGTCGGTTCTTTGAGATGAACCAAAAGCATGCGCATCAACTGCAACCTCACAGCATTAGCACCACCCAGACTGGTGCAGCAGCCAACCTGCCTGAGAAAGGCTCTCAGATTCATCTCTATGCGCGAGTAATCCTTGTCGGCGAGCAATTCAACACGGTTTTCGACGTTCATGCCACCGCCCGAAGCAACCCGCGATTCATTGAAACTGCAGAAATCACGCTTTTCGCCTGCAAATGCAGTCTTCATACCGGCAATCGCCTGTTGAAAAATATCCATATCATTGAAACGGGCCCCAAAAACCAGCAGCAGCCCGTAATGAAACTCGGTCAGAATCTTTTCGCCCCGAATCGCCGACAACAGCCGCCCCTTTTCGATCTCGGTGATTGATGGCTGCAGCAACGCCTTCGAGCCGGCATCATCGCGGCAGAACTGCAATATGCAATCAACAAGCAATTCAACGTTGCCCTGCAACACTGCCGCATTCATCATGGCCGCCAGCGCCGAAATCTTCAGACGCATGCGCCGCGAAATCTCGGAACGCTGCTGCCAGAGATCGGCACGAGTCGCGTTGCTGTTCAACTGACGATCAATTTCGAGCAATTGCTCCTGCAAAGACGAAATTTCAGTCTCACCGGGCATTGGAACGTTATCGAGATCGAGGGTGGCAGGCTTGCGGGTCTTTCCGGTGGATGCAGTCAGCCCTTCAACCACCTCGCCGCCTTCTTTGACAGCTTTCAACTGGCCAAAAGCGCCTGATTTTACCTCAATCTCAATCAGCTGCTTTTTTTTTTTGAGTTCTTTGAACTCAAATTTCCAACCTGGTTTAATTGTCTCGGCCTTCGCTGCCGCCTGCTCAACCTCAAGCGCCACAAAATCCTCGATTTGCATCATGTCTTTCTCTGAGAGGATTGTGCTCTCGATACCGGTAACGCCCTTTTCAAAGCAGAGATAGTCATTTGCCGGCACCCCAAAAACGTTATGCAGACGCTCAGATGAGAGACGCGGTGTGAGCAGATGCCCGAGAGGAACCATTACCCTGTCTTCAACTTCAGCAAACGCAGGGAAAGCATCACTGAGAATGCTGGCCACCGCGCGATCAGCCTTCTGGTCGCGGGCCATCAGAAACAAACGGCCGTCAGCGCAGCACCAGCTGCGATAATTTCGAAAATTTTCAAGAGATTCGTTGGCGATGATGGCGCGAAACCGGGTGTGGTCTTCAATTTTCCAGAAGACCGGCAACTGGTGACGATCAGTTTTGCGTAGCCCAGGCTTGATAACGAAGCCAGCCTCGCTGCTCTTCTGCGGAATATCTACCCGGCCGGTTTCGATTTTGACAATGCTTTCACCCTTTTTCCATGATGGTTTTAGGCTCAGCAATCGGCCATCTTTCTGGATAAGAACAATGCCATCAACAATTTTGAACTGATTAAAACAGCCAGGCTCAGAAATATCATGAATGCGCCAGCCGGCTTCCATGTAAATGCCTGAATGCCCCGGCAGAAGGTTGAACCAGGTAAAGGTTTCAGGGTCAAGAGTGTTGAAAACCCACAATGAAGGGTTGTTGATCTTCAGCAGAAAATACTCGCGCCCTGAATCAAATACCGCAAATTCGCATTGGCCCTGCTGTAGCATAAAGTGTTTGCGAACCGTGGTAAAAAAAACTTCGCGGTCAGCGGTCATCAATATGACTTCTTCGGCCACCGGCCGGGTCGGTTCGGCCCTGATCACCGACTTGCGAAACAGGTCAAGCCATGAAATCGGCCGCAGCGCACTGCCCGGCACGCCTTCTTCCCAGACTTTTTCGGGGGCTTCAATAGACCCCTGAAGCATGCTGCCCAGACGGCCGATCAACCCCTGCTCACCAGGAACCTGCCACCAGATTGTCCAGGGGGGGTCTTGTTCTTGAAGGAACTGACCCTTGAGCTGACCGCTCGTCGAGAAAAAGCGCACGGTCAGCAGATCAGCTGGGGTGCGCATTTTCAGATAGCGATCACTTTTACTCATTTTACTGGGTTCCCCGGGTTATAAACTGCCTCAATGGCATCAAGCTGTAGAGTGCGTTGTTTCTGTAATTTTACTACCAGTTCATCGATGCGGCCACGATTTTTTTCGATGCAGGCGCAGACATCTTTAAAAACCTCGTCGATGATGCGATTGATATGCGGCGATAACTGCGGCAGATAATAGGGGTCGGGTCGATGATCCTGAAAGGTAAACTCGCGCGGCGTGCCCGCCATGCCATAAACGGTGGCCATATCGGTAGCAATCGAAGTGGCCTTGCGCAGATCTTCAGAGGCGCCGGTCGAAACCTCGCCGAAAATAATTTTTTCGGCAGCGTAACCGCCGAGTGAAATGCCTATTTCGCTGCGCAGACGGCCCTCGGTATAAAAATAGGGCCGCTTCGAGATCGATTCAACAAAACCAAGAGCGCTGCTGCCGCCAGTTTCGAGGGTAATGCGTGTAACCTCGCTCTGTCGGCCATACAAAAAGAACATCAGGGCATGACCGGCCTCGTGAGTCGCGACCACCCGCTCTTCTGCATCAGAGAGCTTCGCAGCTTCAAAAAGGGTATTGAGCCAGGCCTGCATCGTATCTTCATCGGCCTGTTCCTTGCCGTTATTGATCAGATAACGCTTCAGTCCTTTAATCAGCGCACTTAGATGGTCACCGGTATGTGGAGTGCCCATATCGGTGGCCCGACCGGTCCAGCCGGCGAGACGGTCAACCTGGGCATCAGAAAGCCCGGTTTCAAACTTCTGGTTATAAAGTCCGAGAATGGCACGCCGGTCTTCCCATTCGGGGTATGGAATCTCAATCTGGTATTCAAAACGCCCCGGTCGCAAAAAGGCCGGGTCAAGACTTTCAACAAAGTTGGTGGTACCGATAACCAGCACCATCTGCTCCTTGCGAAAGCCATCCATTTCGGTCAGCAACTGGTTAACTATCGAATGAGCGGCCTGCGAAGCGCCATCAGAAGCACCACCACTGCGTGCCTGGGCAATCGAATCAAGTTCATCAAAAACGATTACCGAAGGAGCGGTCGCACGCGCCCTGGCGAAGAGACGACGAATATTCGCCTCACTTTCACCCATCCATTTTGATTTCAGTTCTGGCCCGCTGACAATATAAATCGCAGCATTCATGGCTTCGGCAATGCCCTTGGCGAAGAGTGTTTTGCCGGTGCCTGGCGGGCCATGAAAAATAAGACCCCGCGGAATGATCGACTCAATCTTGCGAATGGCATTCTCGTCATTCATGGCAGCGGTGGCTTGTAACAGGCTGAGAACATTTTCTCTGATCTGCTTCTTAACCTTTTCATAACCGGCAATGTCACGATTCAACTCGATCTCAGAAAGCGAAACACCACCACAGGCGGTATAATCGCGCAATTCGCGCATATAATTGCTGAGCATATCCTTGACGCCAGGGTCAAAATCGGTCTTTCGGGCAAAAATACCCATAATTTCCCTGAACCGAACGGGGTTTAGACCAGAAACGAACTTAAAAATACCCATCAGATTGATTTTATCGACGGCGAACTTGCGCGCCTCGCCCTCAGTTATCAGGCTGGCAATGCGATTACGCGCTATTCCAAGCATCTCGCAGCGAGCAGGGAATGCCTGAGAAATCAGCTCTGGCAGCGGAAAATCAGGGTCTTCAAACGCGATCAAAGACAGCATCGGGTTTTCATGAATAGTGGTCATGATTTCGCGGGCTTCCATGGTCAGGCCACCCGGCATCGTCGAGGTAATAATATCGAGATACGGCAAAAAGAAGACCTTATTGGGTTCGGTGTTGTTGACCAGGTCTCGCAACTGCGAAACAATGCGACTCAGCCGGGTTCCCTGCACCGGGCCGGCATCGGGCAATTCACGCCCGTCAATAATGCTGACACTTTTACCATCAGCCGCCAACCGGCGCTTGATAATCGTCTGCAAAAATGGAATTATCTGCTTCTCACAGCGAACCAGCACCGAAACCTCTTCCTTGAGGCGGGCGCCGATAAAACGCAACTGGTCCTGATAGCATTGCTCGACGGCATCGAACGGTGAAATTTTGCGGGGCAGCTCATTCAGCAGTATTTCCAGCATTGTCGTTCTCCAGAGTGCGGGTTTTCGTCAATATACAACAGCTACCCTAAAAGGGCAAAAACCTCAGCGTGGCGACGGCGCAAAAAAGCGGGCAGCGAGCAACCCAAGTTCAAAAAGCAGCCAGGTCGGCACCGCCATCAGCACCTGACTGATTACATCAGGCGGGGTCAGAATCGCTGCCGCCACAAAAATCGCTACAATAATGAAGGGCCGCATCGCTGCCACCTTTTCGGCGGTAACCAGGCCGGTGCGAATCAGAATGAAAATCAGGGCCGGGCACTGAAACATGATGCCGAAACTCAACGACAGAAGCCCGGCCAGATTGATGAACTGCTCAAAACCTATTGCCGGCTCGAGATACGGAGTCTGAAACCCCACTGAATATGCCATAATCAAAGGCAGTATCAGGGCAAGAGAAAAAAGCGTTCCGGCAGCGAATAACAGACAACTGATCAGCAGCAGCAGCCCGGCATGCCGCCTCTCTGTGTTATAAAGCCCCGGGGCAATAAAACCCCATAACTGGCGAAGTATATAAGGTGCTGCCACAAACATCGCCAGAAACAAAGACATTTTCAGCTGCACAAACAAAGGTTCAACCGGAGAAAAATAGCGCAATTTCATACCAGGCGGGCATAACCGCCCCACCAGCACTTCAGTCAGACGATCGGAAAAATAAAAAGCCACCGGAAACAGCAGAGTTACGCTGAGAAGCGCTCTGATGATCGCCCAGCGCAACTCTTCAAGATGCTCAACAATTGAGCCTTCTTTGCTTTCGCCCTGTAGCATCCTTGCCCCCGGTCATTATTGAATTCGGCCCGTCAGAATTATCAGACGCCCCATGTTATCACTCAAGAGAAATTTCCTACAAATTTATTAAACCTTCTGCGACCATTACCAAGACTTATTTTTGCAGCTAATCATCATTTTCCCCTGAGTTGCTGCCTGGAAATCCAGCAATTCTCAGGGAGTTTTGTAACTCGCATCAAAAGCCACTTTTGTTTAACAAGTTGTCGTTTAAAAGTGGCAGTTTCGGCCTATCAGACGGGTTGCATTTGACCGAGAATTGCTGCCGGGAAATCTCATGGATTTGACTTATAGTTCAATTGGATTATATCCTTATAAGGTAAATAATTCGAATGTAATCATTTTTGTAGCATTTATCGCGAACCGGTGATGCTTGACCTGCAACAGGAGGCAAAATGGACAGAAGAAAATTCATCGCCCTGCTCTCTACGCTCGCAGCTGCTCATAATCTTCGCTTTCCGCTGTCGCTTAAAGCGGCCGAAGCAACCGCTGCGGCCCCCGCAACTTCGTCCGCGTTTCCTGATCTCATCGGGGTAACCGGCGGCACTCCTGCCATGATGTTCGACAGGGCCATTGCTGCGGCCGGTGGCATTGATCGCTTCGTCAAACCAGGCCAGAAAGTCCTTGTAAAGCCAAACATCGGCTGGGACAAGAAGCCAGAAGAAGGCGCCAACACATCGCCAGAACTGGTCAAGCGCATAATCGAACTTTGTATCAAAGCAGGTGCCGGTGAAGTCAGGGTTTTTGACAATACCTGTAATCACTGGCAGGCCTGTTACGGCAATAGCGGTATCGAGCAGGCTGTCAAGGAAGCCGGCGGCAAAATGCTCATGGCAGACGACGCCAGCCTTTATACAAAGGTCGAAGTGCCTGCTGGCAAGGTTTTAAAAACAACCAACGTGCATCAGGCATGGCTCGACAGCGATGTGATCATCAACGTGCCAATTCTTAAACACCACGGCGGCGCACGCATGACCGCCGCCATGAAGAACCTGATGGGAGTTGTCTCTGACCGCCGCTTCTACCACAGCAATGACCTGCATCAATGCATTGCCGACTTCACCACCTTCAGCAAAAAGCCCACTCTCAATATCATCGACGCCTATACGGTCATGATGCGCAACGGCCCACGCGGCGTCTCGACCGCTGACCTGGTAACCCGCAAGATGCTGCTGATGTCGACCGACATCGTTGCCATTGATACTGCGGCTGCCCGCATCATGGAGCTTGGGCATCAGGATATCGCCTATATCGGCAAGGCCTTCGAACTCGGGAGCGGCTCAAACAGTCTTGACAAGCTGCGCATCGAGCGCCTGACAATGTAAATCCTTTTGCAAAAGAAAGATAGCATGTCATCATGGTTTTGAAAAATCTGCGCCGCATTGCCGGCGTCGTGATGCTTGCCGCATTTATTCTGATCTTCGTAAGATTCGACAGCTTTGGCGGTCTGGCCAACGCGGCTTTTATTACACAGTTTTCTCTCTCAGCCGCCGGGCCGTTTCTCTGGTCTGCTTTGCTGATCATCGCCAGCATTCTGCTTTTAACAGCCCTTGCCGGCAGGGTATATTGCTCGATCCTTTGCCCGCTCGGCCTGATTCAGGATGCGATCATCCGCGTCAAACGCCTGTTCACAAAAGCATCTTTCGGGCAGTTGCCCGGTTTGTCTCTGTTGCACTATCTACTGGCCGGGTCAGTTATCGGTCTGGCATCAGCTGGAATTCTGCTGCCATTGTCGCTGATTGAACCATTTGCGCTGGCTGGCCGCCTGCTTGCTGACCTCGTTCAACCCCTGGCAACCATGATCTTTAAATTCATCGCCGGAATCATGGGCGGCGGAGTTGGCTGGTTTGGCCAGGCTTCCTTAAAGGCTTTCGACAGTTTTAACACAACGCTGGTCGCCGCTTCACTGATACTGCTCAGCTTTCTCTGCCTAATATGGGGGCGCATTTACTGCAATTCAATCTGCCCAGTAGGCGCTCTGCTGAGGCTTATTGCCAAACACTCACGACTGCGAGTCAGTATTGACGCCAACAAATGTGTCAGCTGTGGCAGTTGTGCCAAAGTCTGCAAAGCCGGCTGCATAGACACCAGAGAAAAACTTGTCGATCATTCCCGTTGTATTGCCTGTTTTAATTGTCTCGACACTTGCAAATTTTCAGCGATTGGCTATCAACTCACCCAGGGCAGCGCAATGAAACAATGTGGCATCTTTTCGCCCGGACGCCGCGCTTTTGCCGGTGGGGTAGCCGCAACCGCTGCCGCCTGGTTGCTGCCGCGCCAACTGCTGCCAGCAACCGAACCACTCATGGCCATTCTGCCCCCCGGAGCCGGAAACCAAGCCTTATTCACTGCCCGGTGCATTTCCTGCCATCTGTGTGTTGCTGCCTGCCCCTCAGCGATTATCCGCCCCGCCAGTCGCCAACCTGGCCTGCTCAGCATTCAGCAACCTTCATTATCTTTCGAACATGGCATGTGCGAACAGAATTGCAACCTCTGTTCCCAGATATGCCCGGTTATGGCGATCAGACCAATAATTTCCGAACAAAAAAGATTCCTGAAAATCGGAGAGGTCTTTTACGATAAAAGCATTTGCGTGGTTGAAACTAACGGCACTGATTGTGGGGCCTGCGCCGAACACTGCCCAACCCAGGCGGTAAAAATGGTTCCTTATCGCAACAATCTGATGATCCCCCAGACCGATCCCTCAATCTGCATAGGCTGTGGCAGTTGCGAGCATATCTGCCCTGTTCGCCCCAGACGTGCCATCGTCGTTAACCCCATTAAAGAACAGACTTTTATCACCATGCCCGAACAGGAAAAGCTGCCCGAAAAAGCTGAAAACGAGTTTCCGTTTTGAGATTGCCCGGTTGCATAAGTTAATCGGCCTTAATATTTAGATTCAAGGAGAACAAACATGAAGAGAGTATCAGTTGCCCTGCTGACAATAAGCCTTCTTTCAGGCTTTAACGCAGGCGTCGATGCCAAACCCGGCAAAGCGAAAAAACATGAAAAGCAGGCCCTGCAAAGCGTCGAAGAAACAAAGGTCATTCATCACCAGGCTGCGGGTAACGAAGACAAAGAACCCTGGCTAAAAGTGAAGCTGTCAATCCCTGAAAAGGGTACCCTGATGCGCCTCGGCGATCAGATCATTAAATTGCCCCAAGAACCGCAGCCACAAAATACCAATCTGCCACCGGGGCTGGCCAAAAAAGTGGCACGCGGCAAACGACTCCCACCGGGCTGGCAGCGCAAAATGGCTATCGGGAACCGTTTCCCCGATTCATTCTACGATCAGGCCATACCGCTACCCCCGTATATTATTCAACAGTTGCCGGTTCAACCCGAAGGAACCATACTGGTGACAGTCGGCGGGAAAGTCGTCAGGCTTCTTGAAGCCACAAAAACCATCGCCGATGTCTTCGACCTCAAATGGTAGAACCGGGGCATTCCGGTAGCTGAACTCGCCGCCCTCAGGGGCGAAGTTCGCATAAAATTGCCAGCTGAAGAACAGTCTACAGATCTTCGGCAGACGACAGATTTTTTTCTGGCGTTTTGCCGAAGATTTTTGTATGCTGGCAGGCGCTTCGAGAGAGTGATTCTCAGGGGCGTATATACTTAAACAAGAGAGATTGCATGCAAAGTATCGAAACCAAAAGAGATCAGTGGGGTTCAAAGCTTGGGTTTATCATGGCGGCGGCCGGTTCAGCGGTCGGCCTTGGGAATCTCTGGAAGTTCCCGTTTCTCGCCGGTCAGAATGGCGGCGGCGCCTTTGTAGCCGTTTATTTCGTCATTCTGTTTGTCGTTGGCTTTACTCTGATGATGGCAGAAATAACGGTTGGCAGATTTGCCCAGCTTAACGCCATCGGCTCGTATCGAAAGATCAAGGCAAGCTGGGCCTGGGTTGGCAGTCTTGGTGTTCTGGCGGGTTTTTTTATTCTTTCGTTCTACAGCGTCATCGGCGGCTGGATCATCAGCTACCTCGTCAAAGCCGCTACAGGTCAGTTCAACACTGCAGATGTCAAGGTTCTGGGCAGTATGTTTTCAGAGTTCATTTCTTCGGCCGGGTCGCCGATCTTTTACCACGCCATCTTTATGCTCATAACTCTTGGAATCGTTATTGGCGGTGTTCAGAACGGCATCGAAAAATACTCAAAAATTATGATGCCGGCCCTTTTCATCATTCTTATACTGGTTGTTATAAGATCAGTCACCCTTGACGGCGCCATGGAAGGGGTTAAGTTCTTTTTAACTCCTGACTTTTCAAAGATAACCGGCGGTGTCATTTTATCGGCGCTCGGCCAGGTTTTCTTTTCGCTCAGCCTTGGAATGGGCTGCATGATCACTTACGGCAGTTATCTGAGCAAAGACGAGAATATTCCGCAGAGCTCTATGATTATTCCGCTCATCGATACCGGTGTGGCTCTGCTGGCTGGTCTGGCTATTCTGCCTGCGGTTTTTGCCTTTGGGTTTTCACCCAGCGCCGGGCCCGGGCTACTTTTCATTACCCTGCCGGCGGTGTTTTCAAAAATGCCACTTGGCAGCCTCTGTGCGGTAGCTTTTTTCGTTCTCGCGCTTTTTGCCGCTGTTACCTCATCAATTTCGCTCCTTGAAGTCTGCGTATCTTACGTGGTCGATGAATGGAAATGGACACGCAAAAAATCGACGCTCCTCATTTCTGCTGTTATTTTTCTGCTCGGCATACCCTGCTCGCTCAGCCAGGGCCCATGGGCGCATATCACCCTGATCAAGGGCAAAAATATCCTTGATTCAGTTGATTTTGTTGCAACCAATGTACTGCTGCCGCTCGGGGGCATATTGCTGAGCATTTTTGTAGGCTGGGTCTGGGGGCTGGGCAAGACCCAGCGCATCCACAAAACCGATGACGGCAAGACGGTTATAACCTGGGAACTCGAATACACTGATGCCATTAAAGAAGTCACCAACGATGGCAGAATAAATTTTCCGCTGGCACCGATCTGGGTTTTTCTAATCAAGTGGGTTGCTCCGATTGCCATCAGCATTGTCTTTTTTCAGGGAATTTTTGCCTGACCACAATGAAATCATTGCAATAATCAGCAAGTCGCGAAGCATTCAGCCTTATGCTTCGCGACTCTGCTGAGAATGCTCCCCCTACTTGCCCGTTCCTGCAAACATGGTATAATTAAAGAGATGTCAACAGGAGCTTTAAAATGAAGTGTTCACAGCGAATTCTTCTCGTGCATATCTTTGTTTTTGTTTTCGCCGTTGTTGCCTGCGCCTCTGAAACCGGCCCCTTTTCACTGCAACAGGCCATCAAAGAAGGCACCCGATCGAGCGAAAGTCTTTATCGGCGCCACCTTACTGACGATCTCAAGCTTTTTTTCGACCGGGCCGGCAAGCTGCAGCGTCTTTGTGAAGGCTCGCTGCATGAAGGCTCTTATCTCGATCGCCTGGCACGCAAAGACACCCTGCGCAACCATGAAACCCTGCGACCGGCTTTTAGATTCTGGAACCTTTTCAGATCGTATCTTGCCGATCTGAATTTTATCAGCAGCAAATATGAAGTTCCCCTGCTGTTCGATCACAATGACCGCGTAAAGAACTTTTTTGCCGGTTATTCCCTCGGCATAGCAGCACGACTGGCTGAAGTTATTACCATGTCTGAACTGATGAATTTTCTGGTTAAACGTGCAGGTCTCGAAGACATAATCAACGAGGGCAACAAAGAGTTGCAACTTCCCCCGGCAACCTTGAATCGGGCAGTAAAACACGCCCTGCATGCTGAGAATCTCGCCCAGCTTTACCGCTTTCGCATTTCGCACTTTGAAGATCTGATCACTGCTGCAGCAGGCACCGACAATCAAGGTTTGCCAGATCGAGTCAGCGAATACCTGCAAGCCCACCAGGAATTTCTCGACAATCTCTCTCAAAAGGTTGCCAGCGACCCCTCCTGGAAATTTCTCAGCCGCAGCATTGTTAACGCCTCACTTGAATTCTTTCTGCCAGCCCAGCGCCAGATTTTCACCTGGGTTGGCGACGCCCGCATTCGCCAGCAGCACCACCGGTTGATCTCGACCGAACAGGTCGATAAATTCGGCAATATGCTCAAACCGGGCGACATCATTGTCGAACGCCAGGACTGGTATCTTTCGAATCTTTTTCTGCCCGGGTTCTGGCCCCATGCGCTTCTCTACATCGGAACCCCCACCGAAATAAACTCAACATTCGATAAAGACCCTGAAGTTATTCGCTGGTGCCACAGAAATGATGCGAAAAACTTTTCTGAACTGCTCGAAAAACATTACCCAAATGCTGTAAAGGCCTGGAAAACACCAAACAGCATTGATGGCAAACCCCGGCGTGTCATTGAAGCCATCAGCGATGGTATTGTTCTAAATTCGCTCTATCATTCACTGCACTGTGATTACGCAGGGGCCATGCGCCCCAGACTCAAACCCGTCGCGATTGCCCGCGCCATTTTGCTGGCCTTCTCTTACTTCGGGCGCGAATACGATTTTCAGTTCAGCTTCAATACCGAGCAGTCGCTGGTCTGCACCGAACTGGTCACCAAGGCCTTCAGCCGCAACGACGGCATGGGCTTGCGCTTTCCCATGGTCAAGAGCCTTGGCAATTATGGCATTCCCGCCGATTCAATCGTCAGAGATTTTTCTGAAAAGCGTGGTCAAGAAGACCGACAGCTTGATTTCGTCGCCTTTCTTCGCGGTGTGCCTTCAAAGAAAAACGCCATTTTTGCCGATGAAGATGCCTTCGCCGGATCATATAAATGGGGCGGCGGCCTGAAAAGCAAAGATACCCGCTAAGCACTCAATATAATGCCTTATCGCCATGCTTTATATGGCTGATGCCTTTCCGAGAACCTGTCTGATCTTTGTTGCAAGCGAATCAATCGAAAAGGGCTTGGCGATAAAATTCAAACCCTGGTCGGCTATTTCCTGGCCGGCAATAACGTCATCAGCGCAGGCCGATGTATAAAGAATTTTTGTTTCGGGGCGAATCTCAGCAATTTTCCCGGCAAGCTCACGGCCAGTCATTCCGGGCATCATTAAATCGGTCAGCAGCAAATCGATACGCCCCGAAAACTCACCCATCAAGGCTATCGCCTCAGCGCCACTGCAAGCCTGTAACAGATTATAACCAAGCTTTTTGAGAATCTCGGCGCTGATAAACCTCACGATATCTTCATCTTCTACCAGCAAGACCGTTTCGTTGCCTCCTGGCATTGCTTCATGTGTTTCAACAATTTCGGCCACAGGCTCGCGGTCAGTTATCGGTATGAAAATTTCAAATGCCGTACCCTGATCGATCTCTGTTTCGACCTCAATAAAACCGCCTGCCTGACTGATGATGCCGTAAATAGCCGACAGACCCAACCCGGTGCCTCTGCCACGCGGCTTGGTGGTAAAGAATGGTTCAAAAAGATGCTCTCTTACGTCTGAAGACATGCCATGCCCGGTGTCACTGACCCGAAGACGAACGTATTTTCCGGGCCGCGCTTCAGGCCGGCGCTCACAATCGGCGGGTTCAAGAATCTGGTTGGCTGTTGAAAGACTGATTTTGCCGCCATTCTGCATGGCATCACGTGCATTGATGACCAGATTGATAAGAATACTCTCAAACTGCCCCGGATCAAGCATAACATTGCTCAGATCCGAGACGAGGTTCAACTGAATCTGAACATGGTCACCGGCCATGCGGCTCAGCATGCGATCAAGACCGAGAATAACCGTATTGATATTAATCACACGCGGCTCTATATTCTGTCGGCGCGAAAAAGCCAGCAACTGCTGAGTGAGCACCGCAGCACTGCGTGCAGCCTTCTCGATTTCCCTGACATGTTCACCGATTTTGCCAGGGTCGGCATCGAGAGACACCAGCGAAGCGTTGCCGATAATTGCAGTTAAAAGATTGTTAAAATCGTGGGCGACGCCGCCCGCCAGGCGACCAACTGCTTCCATCTTCATCGCGTGCTGCAACTGGTTCTGCAAAAGACCTTTTTCTTCTTCGGCCTTTTTTCTCTCTGAGATTTCACGGGTGAGGGAATCATTAGTCGTTACCAGTTCAGCTGTGCGGGCCTGCACCATATTGCGCAACATGCGCAGCCAGAGCGCTAACAATAGAATCACAATTACAGCCACCAGCAGGATGTAAAAAATAATCGCCCAGAAATGCTGAAGTCGAGATTCAACCGGGCGCCCAAGCCAGGCAATATCGATTGCCTCAAGCTCAGCCGCCGGGATCTCGTCAAAGCCTCGTTGAACTATAGCGGCCAGTTCGGACTGCCCTTTTAGAACCGCTCGATGGAACTCCCCGCGATAAAGGGGTTTACTTTCCTTAAACTGGTTTGCGACCCCAAGTCTGGCCAGATAATAATAGGCCGGCGGTCGATCAACACTGAATACTTTGATTTTTCCGGCTGCTGCCGCCTCTATGAGCTGAGAGTAGTTCGGAAACTCTTCAATACTGTTGACCCCGGCATCTTTGAGGATATTGATAACATTATCGCCGGTTTTGGCGCCAACCGCAAAGCCAACCGCGTCTTTTGCAGTTCTGATGCCTGAAATATCGTTGTGAAAAAACAACGGCACATCGATAGCGGCATAAGGCTTGAGAAAATCGTAGACCTGCGCCCGGGCGTCACTATAAAAAAGCGTATCGATAACATCAAATTCGCCGGCCTGCATGCGTTGCATGGCTTCTGACCAGGTGCAGGCATGCAGGTCAACTTTGATGCCGGTCTGGCGTTCCCAGAGGTGCCATTGATCAACCAGGATGCCTGTTAATGTACCATTCTGATTTCTGAAAATATAAGGTGGGTAATTGTCATCGCATACGACGCGTAGTCTGTCTATTGCGCCACAGGCCGGTTGCGATAACATGCAGAGCAGAATTAGCAAAGGCAAAAGCAGCCAGCAAGATCGCCAGGATTTCTCAAAGTCAAAAAAGATTCTGACCATCACTCTCTCCAGTTTTTATTATTAACAGCATACTACAAATTCTATGGTAGTGAGCAATTTGCATATCTCGCAATCTGGTGATGGTTCAATTATATTTCGCGTATCGGTAAAAGCCGTACCATCACGCGCTTTAACAGAGGACTTTAACGCTTTATAAAAATTTTTGCAGAAGGGGGGTTACGGGTTGGCGAATTAATTCTTATACTTCAACACAATAAGGTTTGCGATTACACAAACAAGAAACCAACGGAGGTTATAATTATGAATAACGTATTTAAGGCCCTCACAGTAGCTATGGTTACTTTCGGTCTGTTCGCCGGCTCCGCTGAAGTTTCACAGGTCATGGCCGCCAAAAATGATGGCCCTTCATGCCTGACTAAAATGGCCCGCAAAGTTAAAAGAAACATCAAGAAAACCGTTAAGAAAACCAAACGTGCCGTAGTTAAAACCGCTGCCTCTGCCCAGAATGCCGTTGTAGACTCAGCTGTTAAAGCTAAATCCGCCATAACTGGCAAAAAAGCCAAAAAGACCTTCGTAAAAGGTCACTACAAAAAAGGCAACAAAACCCTTACTAACGGCCACTTCCGCAAAAACGGCAAATCCAGCAAATCCTGAATTTAATTAATCAGCCGAGGCTCTCAGATGATCTGAGAGCCTCGGTTGCTTTTAGCGGCAACAATAAATCAGCTGTTTCGCAAAATTTCGGGGTGGCCTTTGGGCGATTCTGGTAGAATAGCAGTCAGGAACATTACCATGAAATTACCAACCATTAAAATCATTCTGGTATTACTACTGCTAAGTTCGACCGTTGCAAGCATTGTTGCAGCCCAGGATCTCGCTGCCCAAATTTTTAACAAGGGCATGCAACTTTACGCCACCGGTGATTACGCCGGAGCCGCTGATTACCTCGATCAGGTCGTAAGCATGAACCCGGGTCACGACCAGGCACGCTATTATCTTGTGTACAGCCTTACCCAGACCGGAAAAACAAAAAAAGCCATGCAGCACGCGAATTTTCTCGCCGAAAAATTTCCACAGCACCAGCAATACCGGTTACTACAGCAGCAACTCAACCAGCAACAATTCTCTTTAAGCAGCCGGCCGGCCGCCACCGCCCCCGAAACTGCAGCACCAGCAGAACCAGAGGTCAAGCAGCGGGTTTCTTCCCCCCCCCCACGCGAAGCTACTAGACCAAAACAATCTTCAGAGATCGACCAGGCCATTTCCCTCATCGATGAAGAAAATTATGCTTCCGCAGCCCTTGCTTTGCAAAAGATTCTGGCAAAATCACCGCGCGATTCACAGGCAACTCATTATCTTGGGGTTGCGGCGTTCAATCAGCGCAACTTTGTCGAAGCAACAACTCAGTTCGAAAAAGCCATCAGCCTCGGAGAGAAAAATTTCGAGACTCATTTCTTAGCTGGCTCGAGCTATCTCAATCTGCAAAAATACGACAAGGCTGCTCAACACTTCAAAAAAGCCCTTGAAATTAAAGATGATATCTTCTGCCGTCTCAATCTAGCCGAGATTCTTATGAAAACTGCAAAATACAAAGACGCTGAGCAGATGTACAAAGCCATCATGAAATCTCACCCCGACGTAATTGATGCTCAAGCTGCCCTCGCACAGATTCTTTTTGAACAAGGCTATGTAGAAGCTGCTTCCAAATCAATCAATGAAGTATTATCAGGCAACCCGGACAACGCCAGAGCCAGACTGGTAAAGGCGCGAATCCTCATGGAAAGCAAAATGTATGCCGAAGCCGCCGATGAAGCGCGGCTTGCTTTTGCCGCAAGCCCTTCTGGCGCTGAATACCGCGCCTGTCTTGCCCTGGCACTAATCAGAAACTTTCAGGTGCCCCAAGGCATTGAAGAAGCGAAGGCCGAGCTGCAACAACACCCTGACAATATCGATGCCATGCTGGCTATTGCTGAAGGTTATATCGTCACCGGCGACTTGACCGCCGCGGCGACCGAGCTTGAAGCTGCTGAAAAAAAGGGGCAGCACCCCGGGGTCAGCTATCTTATGGCCAGTTTGGCCATTACCCGTGGCGACCAGCAGCAGGCACGCCGGCACTACGACGATTACCGACGCCGTTCAAACGGGCAACCTCGGGCTACTCTTGATTACGCCAGATTTTTAGAAACAACCGGTGAACCTTCTGAGGCGGCTGTCGCCTACCATGAAATCGTTCGCGACCATGAGCAGACAGTTTTTGCAGAAGAGGCCAAAACGGCCATTGAGCGCCTGGCACACGCAGACAGTCGCCCGGCCAGCACATCTGCCCCACGAACGCCCATTCCAGGTATGATTAATCCATGAACCGTATCATGACCATCTTTCTTGTTATGCTTCTGTTGTCTGGGCTCGCAAACACCTGCACAGCTTGCGACAGCTCAATGCTCGAAATTTTGACCGGGTCAAGCAAGCAAAGCCAGTTGACCAGCATGATGCTGGCCGTCTCTCAAAAGATGCAGCAGACCGGCAGTCTGTTAAAAGCCTTTAATAATGCCGCTGCCACCAGCCTGCACCATGAAATCATGGAAAACTGGCTGAGCATTACTTCTAAAGTCGCCGGCTCAGAAAAATCTGAAAGCAGCAACCTGATGATCAGGATATCGCGCGATCTTGGCCAGATCAGGCGGCAACTGGCGAGTGCCGATCTTGAGATGATTCATGAACGCATTGAGGCCTGCATCACCAGGGTTTCTCTTGTTTGCGCCATTCTCAACAACCACCAGGTCATGCGCCGGTTTCTCGAAATAGAGCTTGATATCTTTCAGTTGCGACCGGTGGTCAACGATCAAAAAAAACTCAGAGAATTATTGGTAAATTGCGATCTCGAAAAACAACTCAGCGAATTTGAGCCTGGAGTTGCCTCAGCTGCCCCCAAAATGCTTGCCACCATTAGCGACACCTTCAAACTTTTTAAAGAGTCTATTGAAAAACCAAACTTCGAACAACAGACCACCCTCAGGTTATTGCAATCCCTGGTCAACCATTACATTGACTTTAAGAAATACCTGCTCAATATCGACTTCTTCAAACAACCGTAAAAATATTTTTCATTGCTGCCTGCATTCTGAGACTGCTAAGATGAATATGAGGGATAGTGGAGGTACAATTATTTAATGCTAAAAAAGTTTTTTATCATCTTTTTCTTCAGCATTTTATTGCTGCCAACAGCTGCTGAGACCATTCTGGTCGACACCAGACTGATGCTGCTGGCTCACCCGCTGTTCGAAAAATTTGACCCGGTCACCGGTCGATTTAAGGGCACTTCATCTGAATTTATTCAGGGTGGCCAAGATGGGGTTGACGCTTTGATCGCCGAAATCAAAAAAATTAATACCTGGCTGTTAAATTCGCCCAAGCACCTCCAGGAAAAACTCCGCCTCGTGGCTCTACCCGACCGCATGACTGCCGAACGCGCCTTCCTCAACGAAAAACGTCAGGCCGAAAACCGTCTGGCAACTCTGCAGGTTCGCGTCTACAACGCGCGTCTGGTTCCTGGCCGGCCCGGGGTAACCCATGAAGCATCGATCATTGCGCAGATTAACGAAATTGGTTCAGATTTGCGGGCGGTGTTGAAACAGCTCAAAGAACGTTACGATGCCAAGGTCATTATCGATGGCGCTGAATTGTTGCCAATTGTCAAAGTTCAAACATCCAGGAGCGCACTCCTGACCCAGAACCTGCACCGCAAAATCTTTAAAAACGAGAAATCCGTCAACGACAAAGACTTCGCTGCCTGGCTTGAAGAAGCCGACAATTACTGGGCAGGCCGTTTGGGCCTTGATGCCAGGGTTGTCCCGGTTGGCGCCCGCGATGTCAGACTCGAGGCTATCAAGCTCATGGAAGAGCGCACAAAGGGGCTTAAATAATGAAACGTGATCAGGTAATCTATTTTTTCTTCATCTTGATTATGCTGCATGGCGCCGTATTCATGACCATACCGCTCGCAGCCGCAGGCGATGGCGGCTGGGCCACCGTTGACACAAGAATTCTTCTAATGCTGCACCCGCAGATGAGCGGTTTTGATTACAGCAACGGCCGGTTTTTCCGTAACCCCGACGACAAAAACATCGAAAAGGCGGTGGCTGAACTTAAAACCGCCCAGGAAACCGCAGCAAAACAGAGCGCCCCGCTCAAAGAGCAGCAAATGAAGCTTATGCAGCAAAAATTCGAACTCAACCAGCAAGTTACCCGCGCCGAAGGCATACCAGCCCCCGGTGACATCGAAGATTTCCGCCGCGAAAAAGCTCTTCTCGAAGCTTCCATTGAAGAGGTCAACCGCCAGAAACCCGCTAACCGTGAAGCAGAACGATTGTTTTCAGCCCGAAAAGTTGATCTTCAGCAGCGCCTCGACATAATCAACGGGCGTCTGGCCGGCACTGTCGATAGCAAGGCCTCAGAAGCCACCTTAAAAGAACTGCACCAGAAGATAGCGAAATTAGATGCCGACATGAAGACAGTCGCCACCCAGCTGACAGACATCGAAGAAAAGTCTATGTCAGCCATGTATCTCAACAGCGAAGAAACCGCAAAGCGCCTGACCACCATCAACGACGAAATTAACGAACTGATTCGCAAAGCAGCCGACGAAAGCAAGATTGCCGTGGTTATCGACAACTCCTTTTCAATGCGCTCACCCCAACGCAAAGAAAAGCTCAAGATGATTCCGGCCACTGATGAGGCCCCTGACGTAGTTTCATCGGCACTGTTTCATTCTTTCAACAACCTGACCATCGACCCCGAACTCGCGGCAAACTTGACCCGCGACGACAATACGCCATTGCCCCCCGAACATCTGGTAGTCGGGCGGGCCATCGGCATGCAGAGCAACCTGACCCAGTATCTTGAATTCCGTAATTACCTGCCCGAAAAAGTTACCGGTTTCTCACACGGCCGAATGATCATCAGCGGTGGCACCGACCTCACTCCCTGGGTGGCCCGTCAGTTATTCGACCGCTATAAAATCCCAGATTCGGTTAAAAATTCTTTTATGCAGGCCCTGCGCGGTTATCTTGACTTCGAAAAAGAGCCTGCCGTTAGAGAACGCGAATATTGATACGTCCTTTCGCTTTACCAGGAGGTATTTTATGAACAGAATCCTTGTTCTGGCACTCGCAATTATTGTGCTGACAATTGCACCATCCTTCGCCGAAGATATCAAACTCCACCCATTCTACGAACAGAATGGCGATTGTTATGTTCTGGTTGGTGAAGGCAATGCCAGAGCGGTCTGGGCATTGAATAACCTGGTAAAAGGCCTTGAAGCAGCGCGACTCTACGACCCAAGCGATGCCTATGGCATAACTGCCGCCCAGCAATGGAACGACGCCCTGCAAAAATCCGACAAGGATCTCTACACTTTTGCCGGCACCGATAGTCCCCCTACCAGCCTCAAGGGGCAACTTGCACCACGCCGCATGATCCTGAGCGCGAGTTCGAACGTTTACGCTTTCAGCGAAATACCGCCATACACGGTGCATCGCTTCCATGGCCCCTCAAACAACAGCCCCACCGGCCGCGGAAACCACCCCTCCTGGACAATCAGTTCACTGTTCGGCGGCATCGATTACCCGTGCAATACCATTCCAGCAGCAGTTGCAACCATGCCAGGCTATTATTGGTACCCAAGCGGCAACGGCTTCTACCATTCCGCCGATGTCGTTGCCTGGAGCAACTGGACCTACGGAACCGCCGCAGAGAATCGACGTGCCCTTGATAACCCACCCCCGGTGGGCGAACGATATAACCAGCAAACTGATGGAACGCCGCCAACCAGAGGCCCATGGGCCGCCTGTTGCGCTGGCAGTCGTCCTGGCAGCGGCTGGATACGCGGCGGCTGGGTGCGACGCATGGTTCGCGAAAATCTGCTGGGTTCCTATCGCAATCTAAAACTCTACAAATACCGCATTGATTCAAGCGCCCTTTTGCCAACCCTCGACCGCGATGTTGCAAATGTTCTTGCCAAAGTTACCGGCACCATGGACATGAACGGTGAATGTTGCGATGGTTGTATAGCCAAGATCGATGGCGCTGCCATGCCCGGCGTGCCAAGTCCTTATCTTTCATGTATTTATTCAGCAATCGTCAACCGCACCTATCTTTATCGCCGCGACCAGGGAGCCACAACTTTCCTGCTCAGCGGGGCAAACATCAACGACAAACAAATCGGTAACGGCGGTGATCTGACCTGTAAATTTCTTGGTATCAGTTCCAAGAACGAAACTGGTAACTACGTTTACCTGCTCGGGTTGAACCAGATTAACCAATGGCTTATTGATGCCAACGCTCCGCCTGCCATGCGTCTTAACGAACTTTCTGACGTCGCTGTTTCTGACCAGTGGTGGCAGACCGGCGGCATCATTTACGCCTATGATGCCACCAAAGGCAGCGTTTACTGCTTTGTCCGCAACGAAAGCGGCACCAATGGTATTCCAAGCGAAATCAACGTTTCTGCAGATGGTTTTCTGCCAGACAAGATAGGCGCCGATGGTTTCGGTTCGTTGTATATGCTGCGCACTGAATTTTCGCCGGCCGACACCAGTACTTTTATTGACGGCAACGAAAGCAAAAAATACTATGACTCCGACATGGCCGGTGGCATTAAAAAATTCCGGGCCGAATACTGGCAGAATGTTTACAAGAGTGTTTATCGACGTGCCTACGATACCGGTGTTACTGAGCGCCTGCCCAATCGCGTTAAGCTCGGCACCAACGTTTTTATCAGAGACTACATAACCGCTGACGGTAATGTCAACTCAAAAAAGATATGGGTTTCGGGCTTCGTACAGCTCTCACCAGTCATCGATGCTAAAATTCGCACTGAACTTGCGGTCATCAACTCACCGACGCCGCCGCGACCTTCAAGTCTTGCAGCCAGAACCGACTGTGTCGGGCCGATGGTATCAGCCACCTCAGGCTTTGAAAAAGCAGTGCCTGATGCCAATGGCGACCTGACCGATGACAAAGACTACTGGTTCATGGTTGAGAATGCCCCATACTTTGATGCCAACGAAGTCAATATCGGTAACGTTGGCGAAGATACCAACAATAACACGATTATCGGCCAGTTTCCCAACACCATACAAAAATCGAGCATCAGATATTACTGGAAAGTAATTCAGACACATGATCGTTTTGGCGTCGAAATAAAACCGACCCCTCAGACCATTCTCGACATGGAAAAAGAAGGAGCCAGCGGTGACTACCTGTTCCTTTTCCCGCCAGGGGCCGGCAAATTCAAAATCGGCGTCAAGGTTACCTACCGCTATTACGATTATCGCGATCTGCCGGTCGGCGCTCTTTCGGGTCGTAAGGGCGATGTGTTAAAGCCCGGCCTGACAGAGTCACCACTGGTTGCCGCCGGTGCTG
>Ga0116170_10000809_pt1 | contig 32782 bp, 50 predicted proteins | sample AD_JPNHW1_MetaG_FD_89797 | JGI IMG/M metagenome (GOLD analysis project Ga0116170, IMG submission 89797) | Active sludge microbial communities of municipal wastewater-treating anaerobic digesters from Japan - AD_JPNHW1_MetaG | ecosystem: Engineered > Bioreactor > Anaerobic > Digestate | place... | reverse complement strand
ATGACTTGTCAAGAGCCATACGCAGAAATTGAAATGTTAGATGGATCATATGAAACAACAAAAACAGTTTTTGCCGAACTCGCAGTAGGCATGTAGTCAAAATTTGGAAATCTTTTTATAAAAAAGTGGTTAATTGATTGTTAATCACTTTTTTTATATTTATATTTGTGGAAATCAAAAGTAAAATTATGGCAACAATACCAAAAATACGAGCAGGAAATAAGTTTGATTATGTTTGGGCTATCCAGCGCAACGGAGTTGCAGAGGATTTGACAACTGCAACGGACATTAAGTTATCCTATTCAATCGGTAAAATGTGCGAGCCTTCAACAGAAATTCAATTTGAAATTGTTGATGACAATAAAATACAGAGCGAACATCTGCACAACATTACAGGCACTTACAACCTGCAATTATCATACACAAAAGATGGCAAGCCGAATACAATTGATGTCGATGCTTTTACGATTGTACCAAGATCGGCTCTCGCTGATGACAGCACCGAATTTGCAGTTACTTCCGATATGGCTATCGGGTTCAAAGGTGAAAATGCTTATGAATATGCAGTCGAAGGAGGTTATTTAGGCACGGAAGCAGAATTTTATATTGATGTTGCAAAAGTTTCAGAGATTGATTCAAAAGTACCATACACAGGTGCAACTGCAGATGTTGACTTAGGCGTTCATTCAATAGCTGAATCAGGATTAAAATTAAATACGGTTAATCCGTTAGTAGTTGCTAATCCGGGTGATATAGGATGGAATCAAGCCGAAGGAACAATTGATTTAAGGTTATTAAATAATACCACTTTACAGGTAGGTCAGGAAATTTATTTTTATGGAAAAGCGATTGAAACAATAGCCAATGGTAATCCAGTTATGATTGCAGGAGTACAAGGAAATCATTTAACATTCAAAAAAGCAGTATATTCAGAATTATCCGTTTACCCACAAAAATTCTTAGGCATTGCAACTCAAAACATAGCAAATAACGCCTTTGGGTATGTAACTATATTTGGAAAAGTAAACGATGTATTTACAACAGGTTTTGCTGATGCTGATAATTTATACATTAATCCGGCAAATAGTCTATTGACAAATGTACAACCACAAGCACCAAACCTAATTATAAGGATTGGTAGTGTTATAAAACTTGCAACAGGAGCCGCCGAAAACGGAATTATCGGAGTTAGACCAACATTTGGTATTAGAATGACTGATTTAAACGATGTAAACGGTACTCCATTAACGGTTAGCGGTCAATTTGCGGTTTGGGATAATATATTGAAAGTTTTTGATTTTACTAAAAATGCAAATGATTTTGAGTTAAAATCAAATAAACAAAACAGTCTTGCAGTTGATGGCACAGGAACGAAATTTCCGACAGTGGATGCGGTGAATAGTAAGTTTAGCTCAATACATGGGGCATTGATAGGTGAATTCACCTATTCCGGAAATAAGGAAGTAGCAGTTACATCAGTAGATTTGGCAACAGGTACTTTCACAAAAACAGCACATGGTTTTACAAATGGAAATATTATTTGTCCTCTTTTAAATTTAGATGCTAATTTAGCTTTTCCTTTATTTGTTTTTCCAACAGGACTGGATTGTATTATATATTATGTCGTAAATGCAACGGCAGATACATTTAAAATATCACTAACAAGTGGTGGCTCTGCTATAACTTTCACAGCGAATGCGGATATGGATTTAACAAAATGGCATTTTGAAAAACCATTCGATTGGTTTTCTGTGACTGGTTTAAGCGAAAAAGCCATAAAAGTAATATATACCGGAAGAACTCTTGGGACAAACTTGAGTATTACGCCCGATATTAACGCATATTGGAACATGAATACGTGGCAGGAGCTTGGAAACATTAATTTCCTATCCGTGAATGGAAGCGTATATGTTAATGTTGAAATATATATATATGTAAATAATAAAATGTCATATCAGGCAATCGGGCAAGCGTATAACACATTAAGTAAATCAAAGAATAAATATAAGCAAATAGATTTTAGAGCAATACGCATGATAAATAATACCGAAACGATTACGAATATAACCGTTCCAAGTAGTGAAAATTCAATTAACGGTAATAAAATATCAATTTATAGATTATGAAAATTAAAGAATATAACGTCAAAACAGGCGAAGTCACAGAACGTGAACTTACAGCCGAAGAAATCGCACAAATGGAAGCGATGCAACAAATAGAGCCAACATCACACCAACAATCAGTCGAGCAACAATTGGCAGACTTACAACAGACATTTGATGAGCTAAAAGCACAACTATGAAAACAGACAAAAAATATCATTTAATTGCAGGAATAGAAATTGCTTTTGTAGTGCTTTTATTTTCTACAAATCTAATAGCAATTTCAGCGGTAATTTTGGCAGGAGTGGCGAAAGAATGTTTTGATAAATTTTATCAGAAAGAAATGTTTGATTTTGTTGATTTACTATTCACTATTTTAGGCGGAGTGATTATCATTGGACTATTTAACCTTATAAAAATAATTGTATGAGTGAAGAATTAATTAACCAAGTAAAAAACATTTTTATTTTTGCATTAACGGCAATCTTGAGTATAATCACAACAGCGCAGGGAGCGATTATAACATTATTATTCGGCTTTGTATTTAATTTTTTTATTGGCATGAATGCCGACAGGGTTCAGCATCAGAAAGATTTCTCGATGAAAAAAGCCACTGAAAGCGTAAAACTATTCATGTTTTACATTATCACTATTTTTTTTATATTTGCTGTGCTACATAAAAATATTGATTTTGCAAATGATGTCGTTAACTGGTTGACATATATCGTCTGTTATTTTTACGCTACAAATATTTTTCGGAATGCAAAAATTTGTTTTCCACAAAGCAAGTCAATATCATTTATTTATCATTTGCTAAGTACTGAAATTTTTACAGGTATGAAAAAATTAATAAGTCAGAAAATAGGAATAAATATAGATGAAAATGACAAAAACAATGGATGACAAAATAAATAGCTTGCACCCGAAAATTCGGGAAGAAGTAAGATTGTTGGTTTATCAGGTAAATAACTTCGTTTTAAAAAGCGATGTTAAAATGTTGGTAACTCAAGGGTTACGTACATTCGCAGAGCAAACAGTAATTTACAATCAAAAGCCGAAAGTTACAAATGCAAAAGCTGGACAAAGTTTTCATAATTATGGATTGGCATTTGATTTTTGTTTAGTGCAAAACGGGAAAACAATTTGGGACACGAAAAAAGATTTTGATAATGACAAAGTCGCAGACTGGATGGAAGTAGTTGCTATCTTCAAAAATGCAGGTTATAAATGGGGTGGCAATTTCACGTCAATTTATGATGCACCTCATTTTGAAAAAACTTTTGGTTATACATGGAAACAACTTTTAGAAAAACATAATGCAGGACAATTAATTAATGATTACGTTATATTATGAGCCGGACAAGATTACATACAGAATTAGGCAAATGCAAAAACGGCATAATTGAATGGAATAAAGCCTCAAGAAAAACTAAAAAACATTGTGATAGGCATAATTTTGATATTGGTGAAATGAAAGAAAGAAAAATTAAAATAAAAGAAAAAACTATTAATAAGGAATTAAAATCAGAACTATGAAAAAACTAATCCTATTATTTATCTTAATCGCTATTTTCGGATGCAAAACGAAAACTGTTTTAATAGAAAATATCCGAAATACAAAAGACAGTGCTGAAAATGTACAATTAAAAAGTCAGTTGAAAATTTCGGAGTTTAAAATAAGTGAAGCGACTTCAAAACTCGAATTATCAGAAAAGAAAACATTCAGTCTGATTGAGCAGCTTAATATTTCCGAAAGTGAAAGGCAAAATCTTAAAGAAAGTTTTGAGACGACTATCAAAGAATATAATGATAAAGGCGTTTTGATTAAAGAAACATATTCAAAAAAGACTTCAGAACTTGTCAAAGATTTAACACGAAGTGAACAAAAAAATAAAGACCTTCAATATGAAATTGATAAAAACATTTCATTATTGAAAACATTATCAGAAAATTACAGCTTGTCGATTGACAAAAATACAGACCTGACAAAAAAGGTAAAATTTTTAGAAAAAGAAAATAGCGACTTAAAGCAGACTAAAAAAACATCAACTGGTTTTCAGTGGTGGTTATTCGTAATAGGTTTTGCCGTTGGCTCTATTATTTTCTTTTCACCGGCTAAAACATTTTTAATTAAAATAATTCTTAAAATTATAAATATGTTCAAATAATTAAAAACAAACAATATGAAAACAAAAACAGATTATTTAATTAAATTCAGAACGGATTTATCTGAATTATTAAAAGGAAAATTAAATGAAGAAAATTCAAAATTTCCTTTTGACATGAATGTAGAAAAGGATATTCAAGATTTAATAAAAAATAGTAAACAAGCTATTTTTGAATTAATGATGTTTAATAAAAATGACGTTAATAAAATAAATCACAATTATAAATTTAATAAATATTTGTTCATTGATAAAAAAATGAGTTATATTTTCATCGGTTTTATTTTTGGATTTTTATTAAACATTATAATGGACTTATTTAAATAAAAAATATGAAAACAATTAAAGAACTTGCAGAAAAAACCACTTTTACGAAAGCGGAAAAATATTTTTTACTTTCAGAAGCTGAAAAATTAAACATTGAAGTAAACATTAACCCTGACTGTTCAAACTGTTATCAGGATTTAGCGTTACAAATCTATAAGGTGCAAAATGAAAACGAGCCTGAAACAACAACATCAAAATATAAACTAAAAAAGGGCATTGATGTTATTTTTGTTGGTTCAGGAAAACGACTAAACGAGGCTACATTCACGGATGAAGTTGCTGAATGGCTTATCGCAAACGGATTAACGAAATATATTGAAAATTACACAGCGACAGAATGAATATTAAAATAGTTTTTGATAAAAATACACGACTTCGGGAAATGCAGTCTAAAATAATATGCTTTCCTGAAATTATTGAAAAAGCAAAAGAAGAAATAACCGAGGTTATCAATCATTCAATCTTTGACTTTTTCGGTATGACAATTTCTGAATTTTTACGATTACAAGAAAACATTCTCCCGGATAAAGTCAATAAATTTTTATCAAAAAGAAAAACAACGTTCTTTGATTACATCAAAATCGTTAATGCATTTGAGCAAGGGGCGAAAGCGTTTGAGCAAATATTAATCGATACAACCATACAGGCAGAAGCGGATGAAGAGGCAGCACGTGCTGGACTTTTAGAGGTTACGACAGAAGAAAGTATGCTAACTTTTTTGCGTGATTATTTCGGGCTTCAAAGCCTCGATAAAGCACAGGATTTGACGCTGTATGAATATATCACAGCAAGAAAAATCACTTTCAATAATGCTAAGTTTCAAAAAAATTTAATTGCTATTCAAAAAATAAGAATATGAGCTTAATAACAAAAATAAAGGCAGAAGTTGAAAGTTTAGGATTTCAATTTTACTATGATTCAGGAGGAGGTCTTAATAAAATGCTTGATTCTGCCGATTTTTCGGACAATAAAACGGTAGTATTTGCTTTTTTGCTTCAAAATACGACACTAACCGAAGGTAAAGAAAGCGGAAATGTTGGGTTGTTTTTTTCCCGTCAAACTTATTTTGATTTTGAGGCATTGGAAAATGATGACATACAGGAAAAATGTAAAGCGGATGCGTGGGAAATCATCAAAAAAATTGAAAAAGGTAATGTTTTGAGCATTGGTGAAATCAATTTAACCCGATTTTATGATGATTTTTCAGTAAATGTAACAGGTGTGGCGGTTAATTCTGTATTTTCGGAGCTTGTTGGTATGTCAGACTGTTTAGTTTTATAGTCACTATTATTATAATTACTATTATTTGCACTTTCGAAAACTATTCAAACAAATGCGTAATGTGTATATATATAATAATATTTATAATTTTATAATAGTATAGAGTAATTTCATTGATTTTCAGGCATTTACTTGACTTGCTTAAAGTTTATATTTAGATTATATCACTATTATTTTTGATTTAATAACTTTTTTACTGACGAAATGGACTTAAAAAGCGAAATACTGCAGATATTGGATGAAGCAAGAACGCAAATTGTATCAAATATTGACTCACAGGGGATAAAAGCAAGTGGAAAAACGCAGGCTTCATTAAAAGTTGAGGATAGAGGACAAAGTTTGGTATTGGTTCAGAAAGCCGAAGGTGCACCGTTTGAGACATTGCAATATGGGAGGAAAGGTGGAGACATACCGATAGGATTTAACGCAATAATTAAACAATGGATAATAGACAAAGGAATCATACCCGATGAGCAGCCGGCATATAAACGTAAAGAGTCTGTAAATTGGATTCCTAAATATACACCACAGGAAAGAAATCTTTTAGCAGCAGCTGGAGCAATGGCAGCGAATATAAAAAAGAACGGCACTAAACGATTTTCACAACCAAATGAAAATGTTTATAGCGATGTACTCACAAAAACGATTGAAAAACTTGAAAATTTAATGATTGGAAAAATAACGAGCAAAATAAGACAATAATCATGGCAGAAAGAACAGAACAAATAATAATTGATGTTGAATTTAATGTTGGCGGAACTGAAGCTAAATTAGGTTCGGTAACTCAAAAAATAAAAGAGTTGAAGGATGCTAACAAAGGAATGAAGGATGAACTAAAAGGAGGTTCAACAAATTTTGCAGAATTGAGTTCTAAAATTGCAGCAAATGAAGCTGAAATAAAATCTTTGACATCAGCCGAAAAAGAGTTGTCAGGTATGATTTCAGTTGCCACAAAAGAAAGACGTATTTATTCAGATTCTTTCAAAGGTCAGGCAGCGCAATTAGCTGATTTAAAAAATCAATATAGCTCGTTATCGAAAGCAGAGAGAGAGAGTGCAGGCGGTCAGGAGATGCTTAAGCACATGGCAGACCTCGATAAGCAGGTGAAAGAAAATGATAAGTCAATGGGTAATTTTCAGCGAAATGTTGGAGATTATGGCATTGTGGCGAAATCATTGAAAGCCGAATTAAAAGAAATTGTTGTTGCAATGGCACAAATGAAATTGAGAGGCGAGGAAAATAGCGAAGCATATAGAAACCTACAACAACGAGGCGGTGAATTAAAAGATACATTATCAGATGTTCAAACTGAATTAAAAAATGTAGGTTCTGATACGAGAGGTATAGACCAAGTGATAGGAGCATTTAAAGCCGTTGGGGCAGTAGCGCAAGTGGCGCAAGGTGCAGCTGCATTAATGGGGGCAGAGAATGAGGAGGTAACAAAAAGCATTCAAAAATTAGTGGCTATACAGTCATTAATGAATGGAGTTCAGGAGGTCGGGAATGCGCTTCAGAAAGAAAGTACATTTATGTTAGGCTTGAAGACTGCAGGACAAAAAATATCAGCTGCATGGACGATAACATTAACGGCACTTGAAAAAGCATTTGGTATAACAGCAGCACAAGCATGGGCTGCAGCTACATTAGGCGTTTCGCTTTTGATTACAGGAATAATTTTATTGATTGGAAATTTTAACACGATAATCAGCAGTATAAAATCATTTTTTGGAGTTACGGACAAATTTAAAGATGTAAAAACGGATATTGATAATACAACAAAAGCTTTAGAAAATTTCGGCAAAAAAACAGACTTAGTTGCTGATAGATTAGCAGCCGAAGGATTAGGAGACCAAGCGTTATTAAACTTCAAACGTAAACGATTTGATGAAGAATTAAAGATGCAACGAAGTCTTTATACTGACATCAAAAAATTAGGCGATAAGGCAAATGACGACCAAAAGGAGCAATTAAAATCAGCTGCAGATTTTATTAAAACGAGTTCATTTCAAAAATATCAATTTGACACAGAACAAATTTCGCTTAATAATAAGAAAAAAGACGAAGCACTTCAAAAAGATAAAGAAAGAGCCGAGGCAGGAAAACAACTAAATCAAAAATACAGCGAAGATCAAAAGCAGGTAGCTGCAACAGCTCTTGAAATAAATAGACAGTTGAACGATGCAATTTTGCAGAGCCGGAAAGATGGAGTTGCAAAAGATGTTGAAATTGAACAGGAAAATGTTAGACGGCAAAAAGAGGATATTCAAAAACGGCTTGATACTGAGAAAAATCTAACTGAAAAAGCTACATTAGATCTAATTGCACTTCAAAAACAACTTCAAAAAAATAGCGATGCGAAAGTTTTGAAGATGCAAGCCGATGCAAAGCAGGAAAAATTAGACAAAGATATTGAAGCCGAGCAAAAACGAATATCATTGCTTTTGGAAGTTGCCGAAAAAGGCAGTCAGAATGAATTAGATTTGAGAAAGCAGGCGATTGAAAATTTGCGGAAACAAGAAATTTCCGAAGCTGAAAAATTAGGATACGACAAAGATGCTATCAATAAAAAATATGACAATCAAATTGAGGAGGCAAACAAACAAAGCATTCAGCGAAAAGAACAAGCCCGTAAACAAGCGTTAGAGAACGAATTTAACGACTTAAAATTGCGGATGGATATATCTAACGCTTCCGCCTTACAAATAGCACAGGCAGAGCAAGAGCAGGCGCAAATAGAGGCTGCAAACATCATATTATTAGATGCAGAAACTAAGGCGGCATTATATGAAAGTCAGGCGGCTTATGATGCAGCGGTTATAGAAAGTAAAAGCAAGGTTGTAAAAGCCTCACAGGCTGTAATTGATGCAGAACAAAAGCAACTTGAAACACAGGTTGCAATGGTACAGGGATTTGGTGATGCAATTAGTAGCGTTCTTTCGGAGGTGGCAGGAAATAATAAAGATGCGTTAGTTTTTCAGAAAATGATAGCACTTGCAAACGTATCTCTTTCTCTTGCCGAAGCGATAGCAGCTGCAACGGCTTCATCAACAAAAGGCGATCCCTATACAATGGCATTACGCATTGCTACAAATGTTGCGAGCGTAGTTGTTGCATTTTCACAGGTTACGAAAGCAATTAAAGCAACTCAAATACCTTCGCAGCCTAAATTTTCAACAGGACTTTTAGCCGGAGCGGTGCAAGGAAATCCAACAACAGGCGACAGCGTACAAGCGTGGCTCACTCCGGGTGAAAGAGTATTGAATGCACAACAGCAAGAAAATCTATTCAAGATGATAGCAAACGGAAATTTTTCAGGCGGTTCAGGCATTGATTATGATTTATTGTCGAAAGCTATGAGCCGGCAGCCAGCTCCGGTATTAAATTATAAAGAATTTACTGATTTTCAACAAAAAATAGCTACATTTGACGAACATATAAAATTATAAGTCATGAATTGGATATTACATACAAATAGCGATGCAAACTGGAAAATCGAAAGTAACGGTTTACCCGATTACGATGCTGGTACTGATAACGGTATTTTGGCGTATAGATGGGAAAAAACATTTATCCGAATTACAATGAAAACGGCAGGACAAAAAACGATTACAGTTGATAATGTCGATTATATTTTATTTGATGCAAATGAGGTGGTAATTATTGAAATTACTGATTTTGTCCGGTCGTTTGCAAGCGGTTCAATCATATTTGGAAGTGGATCATTTAGTTATACGCTTAATTTTACGGCTATAAAAGGGGAACGGCAAACGGAAAATAATAAATATAGACTACCGAGTGAAATTGTTTATAATCCGAGTGCTGTTTTTCCGTTTTGGATACAATTAACCGAAAGTATGGAAGTCGAAAAAGTACCTAAGGATATTGCGCCTATAATAATTTCACTTGAAAATCAAATTTCATCTTTCGACTGGCATTTTTATAAAACTACCTATTCAATAGAAAACACGATAAAAGCAGCAGGTTGGTCAACGGAAATAATTAATTGCATTGATAATTGTTGGACTGACAAAGTTTTATTTGAATGGGTTGGTCGATTTGGAGTTTTAAAAAGTTGGTGGTTCACAATAGAAAAATATACATACGGGACTGACAAGGAATTAAATCTTCAAACGATGGAGAATGGATATAATACGCTTAAAAATAAGCGTACTAATTTAGTAGTAAAACATCAAAGGGCGGATTTATTGACTCAACAATACCTTTCTGATATAATACTATCCGATGAAGTGTATATGTACGATGGTGCAGCCGTGGCAAATAAAATACAGGTCAAAATTGACAATAATAGTTTTGATGTTTCAAAGAAAAAACGCGATATTTCATTGACTGTTAATAAATTTGCGTATGATACGATTTAAAATCAAAACTAAAGGCTATTTGGAACTGCCTGCAGATTTTCAATTTTCATTTAATTATAACAATGGCGTTTTTGCCTTTGAAAATTTGCAGTTAAGCCGAAGCGGAGAATTTAACATACCGAGAACTCCAGCAAATGACATAATTTTAGAATTTTCACACGATGCAGCCAAAGATGGACAATTTGTCAGAAATCGAAAAGCAGCAGAATTATATTATTCAGGTGGTAAAATTGATGGATATATTTATATTTCTAAGTTTTCAGGCGGTGGTTATTCTGCTATTTTTGTTTATGGCGAATTATTGGAATTGAAAAACATTTCAGAGAAAGGATTCATTGGCAGTTATGCGAAATATATTGATTTTGTAACGCCCGGATTAAGCGGCATTTATGGCATAAAAACAAGCTATCAGGCAAATGGTAACTATCCTTACGCAGGATTTGATTTATATAATTATAAAAATGGCGTTGACGATGCAAACAAGAATGTTGATTATTTCAATTTATCTCCTACTGTCAGACTATCACATCTATTAGGTGGCGCAGTAGCCTATTTAGATGGCTTATCAGTTGACATCACAACAATTGCAAGCGGTTATGATGCAATAGGAATTATTTTGCAATCTAATAACGCTCCGAAGGTATTAACAAATGTAATCACAACTGGAACACCAAAAGATACGCTTAATTTTTCTGGTGGCTCTCAATTTTTGGAAATTGTTACTAAAAAATTTCATTACACAACTGATGGCTATCTGTGGAAAGTTGGGCATAGTCAAATGGTGCGATGCTTACAAGCAAAAACGGACATAACCATTCGCTTTAACGCTAATTATGGTTCAGTAGGATGCGTTGGTGGTAATGGTTATCTATTTTATTCAAAAGATGTTGTTAATCCTGAAGTTTTTTTTGGTACTATAAAAAACGGAATGGAATTTTCATTTAAGAAAGGCGAGTATTTTACATTTGTGAGTAGGGATGATTATCGATTTAAAGAGCCAATAAGCAATTTCGGCACTTCAATAAGCGTAGCCTTCGATGTTTACGTTGGAAATACTGATACGGTCGAACTTTTAGAAAATTACTATTTGCAAGATAATTTGCCGGAGGTTACATTTGTAGATTTGATAAAAACTTATGCGAATATCTTCAAATGCGGTATTTTGTACGATGCAGAACTAAATAAAATATCATTTTTCAATTATAATTTTGATAAGTCAAACGCTATCGAGTTAGATAGTTCGCTGATTGATGTTAAGTCGGTCGATAGAACTTTTTTGAATTACGCAAAACGTAATTATATCAAATACAAAAACGAGGATTATGTTAAAACTTCATTTGCAGAGCAGATTTATACAATCAACAATGATAATCTGACGGATGAAAAAACGCTTTACACCATACCATTTTCCGAAGGTATTAAAGATGAAGCAAATAATGTAGTCGTTAATGATTTTGAACTGAAAGACCCTTTTAAAAAAATAGCCAAAAAAGATACAATAGCACTTGCCAGTAAAGAGGCAGGCAATATCTATCAAAAACATATTTCGGAAATATACAATCATTTCCCGACTATTTTAGAAAGCCAATTATATAATATAATCAGAAATAGTACAACGGTAGTATTAACGGTTAAAATGGATGATAAAACTTTTTTGAACATCAAAAATACGGACTGCTTCCGTTTTCGTGGACAATTTTACTGTTGTGTTACTGGCACTCACGCAGGCAGCACATCGGAATTAACATTAATAAAATTATAATCATCTTTTCATGTGAGGTTTAGGATTGGTTCAGATTGGGGTTGCTTGTGAAAGTAGCCCCTTTTTGTGTTTATAAATGTATAAATATAGCCCATTTTGTTAAACTATATTAAAAGTGTATATAAAATTTTTATATATAAAAATGTTGGTGTATCTTTACATCATAGAGATAAAGACATAGAGTATCCGGGATGGTAAGCCGAAGAAAAGCCAAACGAGACGAACAAAGTCAGACTTGCAAGCCATACGACAAGAGTAGGATTAGCAACCCGATGGTAGGTTATAACGATAGACTTGCAAGTAGTTATTAATGCAGCCAAATAAAACGCAGGTTCAAAGCCCTGAAAAATGCAGATGAATAAAAGCCCTCCCGAAACACGGTAAATCGGCAAAATATGACAACACAAAAAAGATTTTCAACAACAGGAATTAAGACTTACAGGGTATCAAACACAACCTATTCAATTAGTTTTGATACGATTGATGAAGCAAAAGACTTTATTGAAAAAGAAAAAGAAGAACATCCACGCTCAAAAAAATTCAATCCTTATATCAAAGATAATCAAGAAAAGAAAACTATTCATTACAAAAACAACTACTGAAATGAGTCTAGCCGGCTACGATTATCCGTTTTCATACGATGAAGAAAACGAGAAGGAAGAATACAATCCTGACTATAATATTTTTTTAGATAAATAATTAATTAAAATAAACAATAACATTATGTCAGAAAACAAAACAAAATTAGGGCAAGAGCCTATCGTTCCAACTGTATTTCGTCAAATAGGAGAAAATCAATTTAGAACATCAACAGAAAAAGATTTAAAAGACAATTTTGCAACTTTAAAGCACACAGAAGGGATGTCAAAGCGGTTTTATGCTGCATGCGCTGCAATGCAAGGATTAGTAGCGCATTATGGGCTTGCTTATAGTGAGCAACATGCAAAAGAATCTTATAAACTTGCAGACGAACTTCTTAAACAAGAAAATGCTGAATAGTTTTTTTTGCCATTACGCCTATTATAATATTTTTTTAGATAAATAATTAATTAAAATAAATAATAACATTATGAGTAAAAAAAATGATTTAGGCTTCGCAACTGTTGGAGTTGGGACTGAACTTGAACGTAAAATAAATATCGAAAATGTTACGGAAGTTATTATTCCAGATAAAAAAACAATTCGTTTTGTAGGGTTGGAAAATAACGAAGGTTATATTATTGAATTAGAAAATTTAACAAACCCCGAAACGGGTTTTTATCATTGGATTGGTGACGAGACATTAAGTTGTCTAATATCTGCTATTTTCTTGTCGGAACAGAATAAAGTACTTGATATTGATTCTTTGTTTCTCAAACTTCCAAAAGAAACGCAAGTAGGCTTTACAAAGCGATAAGGCTCTTTAAAATAGCAGGTAACCCTTATTATAACATATTTTCAGATAGATAAATTTTAACTAAAAACCTCACGACGTACAGGCTAATCGTATTAATCACATGGAAAAATTAAAAATTAAAAATGCAGAGGTTATTTTTGCAAACCTCAAAAACGAAGGTTTCGGGACTTCATTAACAATTAAAGTTACTCCCGAAATCGAAAAGGCTTTAATTGATTTTTATGCTGAAAACAAAATAGGCAATGAAAAAACAGTTATTGGCGTTCCAACATTCAAAGAGTACGAAGGCACGAAGCAGTATAATTCGAAAATCAATGAAAACACTAAATTTGCATATCTTAACGGATTAACCGAAAATTCTTTGGGATTTGGTGCAAAAATTGATTTTATTTTGAATGCTTTTGAATATAACAATAAATTTACGAAAGGAAAAACATACATCGGTGCAAACGTTTCAGCAGTTGTTGTTTTATCCGGTAGAAAAACAGGTTCTGATGCTGATTTGTCAGATCTATTGAATGAAATTTCGGTTGAAATTCCGGAAAATGCGACTGACAATGGTTCCGGGTTACCTTTTTAAAAAAAAATATCATGGAAAAAGCACTATTACAAGAATATGTAGATAAAATACATGAATGTTTTGATAATCATTTTTCTGATGATTATTTGAAAATGATAATTAAAGATATTCATTTACTCGGTCAGTTAGACAATCAAAAAACACAACTATGACAAAAAATCATAAACAAGAAATCGAAAGCACCCGTGTAGGTGGTTTTGGCGGTTCAGATGCTGCAATGTTTTATAAAATAGGTTTAAAAGGCTTGTCAGCATTAAATAATACCGATAAAGAAAGGATTTCGGTTGCAAAAGGGTTAATACCTTATGTGCCAATACCTGTGAATGAGGCAATGAAAAAAGGACATGATTTTGAAGATTGGTACGAAGAACAACCTTTCGCACCAATAGCGGAAAGAGAAGTTTATTTTAGTGCTGATTTAGCTACAAATTTCAAAACATTTGCTCATGCTGATTTTTACGCAAAAGCAGACAAAGAAGTTTGGGAGTTGAAATGTGTTCAAAATCCGGAAAAAGCATATGAAGATTATTTCGAGCAGTTGCAATGGTATTATTTGTTAGGCGCCAAAAATGTTTGGCTCGTAATATGTGATAGTTCATTATCATTTGAAGATGGCACATACATTTATCCTAAATTTATTGAACGAGACGGACATATTATAGAAATCATTAAAAACGGCATTAAATTACTTGACAATAATTGGGACAACCTCGATTTAGAAGTTGGTGAAGATTGGATAGAAAGCGATTTATTACCGTTTGAAAAGCAGGAAATCGAAGTTTTTGCAGATTATCTGAAAGAAATTAAAAGGCTTGAAGAATTGGCAGAAGAAAGCAAATTGAAAGTTTTTAATTTTATGAGGGAAAACGGCATAAAATCTTTGAAATCGGATTATTATAACGTTTCATTTATTCCTGACAGCACAACTGCAACACTCGACAAAAAAAAGCTTTTCACGGAGCACCCCGAAATCAAAGAAACGGATTATATGAAATTCAGTGATAAAAAAGCGTATATAACTGTAAAATTAAAATGATTATGGAAATTAACAAATGTATTTATAGAATATCGTTTTTAGATGAAAAACTGATTCAAACAGAAAGTTGGATACACGATTTAATTAGTCCTATAAGGATTGAAATAAATGACAAAATAAAAATAGATCGTTATAGTTTTGAAGAAAATTTGTTTGTACAACAAAATACAAAAGATTTGAAGAATGTTATTAAAGAATTGAAAAGTATAATCACTAAAATTGATAACAATGGAGACATTGATGGTTTGAGTTTAATATTTAAAGTAAAGGATATTATTTATGAATATACTATGTTTGGTTCTATAAATAATAATATTATTGGAGAAATAATTTTAGAAAAATTGAAACCATGAAACAGAAAAATATTTATTCGATAAATTTATTCGATACAAATTCTTATTGGCCGAATTATCGTATTTTGAAAAACAACAAAGTTGTATATCCATGCGATTTGACACCTGAAGAAATTAAAATAATAGTAGACGAATTGGATGATTATCATTCATTTTTTATGGAAAGATTAAATAACCTCACCGATTAAAACTATTATATTATGACACCAAAAGAAATCACGATGCAGATTGTTAAAAATTTAGGCAATTATGAAGCTGCACGGCTTGAAGTTACTTATATTCTTGATGAAAATGATGATTTAACACAGTCATTTGTAACGGCAAAAGAAAACATTGAAAAAGCATTTTCAAAAGCATATCAAAAGAAACCAACACTTGACGGTTCATCACCGCAATTAGATAGGGTGTGTAAAGCTTTATTTGAAAAAAAAACAGATTTGGAAGAGCTGAAAAAACATTTTACAATCAGCGAAGAAATTATTAACTATTTACAAAAAAACAATTTGATATGAAAAAAGAAATTGAAATATCCGAAAACATCACCATAAAAATTGAAAACGGTAGAGTAATTATTGAAACACTGGATAAGCCAAAATTCAAAAAAGGCGATATTCTTGAAAGCATATTAAGAGGCGATGATGTTGTTATTTTTGATAAAATGGATGGAAGTGAATGTTTTGATGCTATCGCATCAAATAGTATTCTACAGTGGACTAACGGATTGATCTTAAAATATTACATTCCTGCCTCCGAAACTTCAAAACAACGTTTATTTGATTATCTAAAATCAAAAGGTAAACGCTGGAATGCTGAAAAATTGCAAGTTGAAGATTATTTCCAAGAAGGTGATTTGGTTATTTGTTGGGATGATTATGAATCAGAAGCTGTTATTTGTCAGTTTTCATATTTTGAAGAAATATGGAATTATCATACAAATTTTGTTTATTATAAAAATGCCATAAAATTTGAAAGTGTTGAACAATACAAAAAACTTATCTCTGATGGAAAATAAAGACAAACAACAAATTAAAGAAGATAGCAAAATATTTGCAGCGGTAATGGCTGCGATAGTTCTCGGATGTGCTATTGTCTCAGGATTTATTTATATTTTGTATCAATTTTAATTTTAACCGGTGGGGCTGGGCGAGGGCAGTAATCAATATGAAAAAACAAGGTAAAATAGCAAATAAAAGAATTAATCAAAAATTAATCAATGCCGAGTTGAGGCTTGCAGTTCGCAAAGGTGAACTCCCTTATACATTTGTAGATAGACACGAAAAAACGTATCGACAAATCGTCTATAAATTAGGACTTGAAATGGGAAAAAAGTTTTCAGTAACTAAAATTAAAGACCAATGGACTATAGATATAGCTTGAAAAAAGGCGGTAAAAAATTAACATGCCCGGCATGTCAACATAAAAATTCATTTGTGCCATACGTTGATGAACATAAAAACATTGTTGATGCTGAAAAATACGGGCGTTGTGAACGAATAAATTCATGTGGTTATTGCGAATATCCGAAAACATCCCCTAACGAATTTAGACCACAGAAAGATGTACCATATATCCCGCCTAAATTGCCTGATTACATAAAAAAGGAAATCGTTGAAAAAACATTTTCAGATTTCAGAAATAATATTTTCATGCAGTTTTTGATAAAAACATTTGGCGGTCAAATAGCTATGGAGTTACAAGAAAAATATAACATAGGCACAACAAAAAACGGTGGAACTATATTTTGGCAGCAAGACCGATGGCAACGTTTTCGTACCGGAAAGGTAATCACTTATAAAACAGACGGGCACCGTGATAAAAATAAACCAACTTGGTTTACACATAATAAAATCAAACCTGATTTTAATTTGCAACAATGTTTTTTCGGACTTCATTTAGTCGATGAAACAAAGCCTGTAGCACTTTGTGAAAGTGAAAAAACAGCGGTTATGATGTCGGTATTTAACCCGGATTACACATGGGTTGCTTCTTCCGGTTGTAATATGCTATCAACTGAAAGATTGGCGGAATTACCACGACTTGATAAAGTATTCGCCGACAACGGACAATTTTCTTTGTGGGAGGAAAAAACACGCAATTTTACAGGTCGGCAAATGGATATATCAGTTGATAACGCTGTTATTGACGGTGTGCTTGAAAGTGGTGCTGATATTTTAGATCTAACATTAATAAATAAAAATTTATGACAGACTACAAAAAAATAATAGAGGTCATGTGTTGGGATGTTTATGATGGCGAAACTCCTGAACAAGCATTCACACGTGAGGCAAGAAATAACACTCCACCGCCAAATGAGGTAATTGATATTGTTCACGCGGGAGGGTTACAGAAATGGGCAGAAACATTGGAAGTAAATTCTGAAAGAGCACTTTATAACCGTATTATTTTCGCCATGCGAAAAACGGTAAGCGATCCAATATTTAACGACAGAGCAAGGGTGAACAATTTTCCTCCGTTTGCAAACTTTTTCTATTACTGTCAGAAATTGGACCGTAATGGAAAAGCAGCAACAGAAGCGGAAGCGATAGCAGATTTGGCTTGGAATGGTGTAATTTGTCGTAGAAATTTGGCTGCAAATGTGGCTCAGATGTTTACGGATGCACCGAACGAAGCGAAATATAAAGCAGCTGTTAATCGTATTGCTGAAATTTGGGGTTTCACGCCTAAAGAAATTGATGCAATAAGATATTTCGTTTGTCAAACACGCCACGAAAATCATAATCCTTCATTGAATAAAAATATTTATTTGTGGGGAACGGCAAAAGGTACAGGAAAAACAACCGTTGCAAGGTCAATTGTTACGATTTTGAATGGTGATAAATTTGATAATTTCGGAAAATATGAAAGCACATTTAACACTGAAATGGCTTACAATGATCATGATTTACCTCTGGCTGCTCTTTACAATTGCGTGCTGCTTGATGAATCGATGCCGAAAGATACTAAAAAATCTTACGGCTCAATTAAAAGAGTATTGACTTCGGGCACTCACAACTATAATCCGAAGTTTAGGCAGATAATCAATATAAAATGCAAACGTTTTTATTTTTGCACCTCAAATGAGGATATTGCGGATTTCGTACAGGATGCTACAGAAAGGCGTTTTTTCGCTATCAACGTAGAAAAAAAACCCTCTCAAATTTCATTTGAAGAAATCTATCAGATTTGGTTCGACTTCTGTACAAATGCGGTGCCTGATGATAACTGGCAGGAATGGTATAACTCATTTGATTATGTTGACGGACTGGCACTGAAAGATATGCAGGAAATCAGCAATGAAATAAAGTTGCGGAAAAATGAACTGTTTAACACGGCTCAAGGTGCAGGGACTTATTTCACAATCAAGCAGCTTGCAAGCCAACTATTCAAAAATGAACCAACAAGAGAGCAAAAAAAATCAGTAGCTTATGCAGTTAATGAAATGTTTTCAGACTGTAAATGTAGATCAAACAAAGCACTATTTTCGAAAAGTATGTGTTACGAGAAATTGCAGGAATTGGAAACTGAAAGTGAACAGGACAATGAACTTAAAAGCGAAATGCCGTTTTAATATGAAATACAAAATTTTGAATTTATACGCTTGTTTAGGCGGAAACCGCTATAAATGGGACGAAGTGGCAGACATTGAAGTTACTGCTGTAGAACTTGATACGGAACTTGCAAGAATGTATCAGGAACGTTTTCCGAATGATATTGTAATTATAGCAGATGCACATCAGTATTTGATTGATCATTACAAAGAGTTTGATTTTATATGGAGTTCACCGCCTTGTCCTACACATAGCCGTGCAAGATATTGGAACAGCTCAAATTATGACACTACAACCGAAGCTGTTTACCCGGATATGAAATTGTATCAAGAAATTTTGTTTTTACAGCACTATTATAAAACCGGGAAATATGTTGTTGAAAATGTGATACCATATTATGAACCATTAATACCAGCTCAAAAACGAGGAAGACATTTATATTGGACTAACTTCAATTTACCAAACGAATTAAACGATAGAAGATTTGCAATTAGTTCGGAAAAACAAGAACTAAAAGGACTTTGCAAGTTTCACGACTATGATTTTACAAAGTATAAAGGCGAACAAAGGATTGATAAAATTGCACGAAACTTAGTCGATTACGAAGCAGGAAAGTCTATTTTAGAACGTGCATTAAACGTACAAAAGGAAAGCGATATAAAACAGCAAACACTATTCTAACATGAAAATGAAACCAATTTATAAAACAGATTTCCTTGATTTATTTCACTGCGACAATATGGATCTTATGGCTTCATATCCTGATAAATATTTTGATTTGGCTATTGTTATATCAAAGTATTTTTGTATCTTTATATCAAATTAAAACCATATAAATATGATACGAGATTCAAAACAATTACAGATTGGGAAAGCAGGCGAATATCTTGTTTGCGCTGACTTAATAATGAAAGGGTTTATCGCTTTTCCAAGTGAACAAGGGTTACCTTATGATGTTCTTTTAGATACAGGAGAAAAATTATTAAGAGTACAAGTTAAGACAACTGAAAAACCTCGATTAGTGCAACAGCGAAATAAACCCGTACCAGCGTATATGTTCAGCATAAAAAGAGCAGGAGCGAATGGGAAAACAAGGTATAATGAAAATGAAATAGACTTATTTGCATTAGTTTGTTTAGATACAATGAAAATTGGTTATTTAACAAATAAAGAAATGCCTACTACAATTAATATTCGTGTAGATGCTTTTAAAGGTACATACCATGATGAAAAAGGGATTGAAGATTACAAAAAAGCTATTGAATTAAATTCGGTAATCAATAACAAATCTGAAATTGCAAGAACTTTAAATATAGGCATTGCAACTGTTCATAGATATTTATCCGAAGGTTGGGTTCCATTTGAAACAAAGGCAAGATATTTTAGCGATTTTATACGAAATAAAGAATGGTTTTATGGAATATAATAATTTAAATAAAATATACAAAACAGATTTTCTTGATTTGTATCATTGTGATTGCATGGAACTATTAAGGCAAACACCAGATAATTATTATTCGCTTGCCTTGGTTGACCCTCCGTATGGACTTGGCAATAGATTAAGCGATGGTGGTGGAAAGTTAAAGAATACGCCTATGGCTATGCTTTATAGAGAAAAGGATTGGGATATATTGCCAAGTGCTGAATACTGGAAGGAATTATTTAGAGTAAGTAAAAATCAAGTTGTTTTTGGAGCTAATTATTTTTTAGAATATTTGCCAAACACAAGAGGTTTTGTTTGTTGGGATAAAAATCAAGATATGCCTACACTTTCAGCGTGTGAGTTGGTTTGGACTTCATTTGATAAGCCTGCAAAAATAATGAAAAAATCAAGTATGGATTTAGAGCGTTTCCATCCAACACAAAAACCAATTTATGTCTATGATTTTATGCTAAATTATTGCAAAGTAAAACAATGAGATAAAATCCTTGACACCCACTTCGGTAGTGGCTCAATCGCATTGGCAGTAGATAAAGCTAACCGATTAGATGGTATGAATTTACACCTTACAGCGTGTGAGATTGACAAAGACTACATTGAAGCAAGTATCAAACGCATTTCACAAAGTATAAAACAACAAACATTTAATTTTGATTAATCTATGAAAACCTATCACTACAGCGTTAAGTTCAATGGATTTGCTTTAAATTATCACTGTGAATTTGAAACGGTATTCACGGACACGGAGCAGATTGTTGCAAAGGCTCGTAAACATTTATCTGGTAAATTGACTGAATTTGGATTTACAGGAGATGACATTTTGTTGATCGAAATTTATAACAATGAAAGAGAAATAATTTTTACATGGAAAAAATGATATTAAGAAATCCACAACAACAAGTCTTTGATAAAATCAGGCAGTCAATATCAGCGGGGCATAAACGCATTTTAGTGAGTGCCCCGACTGGTTTTGGAAAAACGATTTTATCTTATGAAATATGTAAAAATGCTATCGAGAAAAATAATCGGGTAGTGTTCACCTCGCACCGTATTCAGTTAGCCGGTCAATCAAGAAAAAAATTCGAGCCACTTAACCCGGCTTATCTGCAAGGAAATTCAGCAGGTTATAATGAAAATAGTTTACTTTTAGTTGCAACTATTCAAACGCTTATTAATCGGGAAGTACCAACTCCGAAAATAGTTATCATTGATGAAATTCATTATGCTTATAAAAGTGAATTAATTCAATCGTTATTCGTTAGATTTCCTGATGCTATTTTTATTGGTCTTTCGGCAACACCTGTAGATGATAGGGGATATTTACTCGAGGGCTTTGATTGTATAATTGACGATTTTCAAACTGCTGATTTGATTTCGTTGGGTTGGCTTGTGCCGTTTGAAATATATTCACCTGTACAAGTCGATTTATCAAACGTTAAATTATCGGGTTCGGATTATGACAATGAGGAGCTTGAGAAAGCTATTAACAAAGAGGACATCACTAATTCAATCGTAGAAAATTATCTAAAATATGGAGAGAATAGAAAATTCCTTTGTTTCGCCGTAAATAAAAAACATGCTTCTGAATTGGAATTAGCTTTTTACAAAAATAAAATTGATGTCCGGGTAATTGATGCAGATACACCTTCAAAAACTCGAGAGCATTTTTTACATGAATATAAAGCTGGAAAAATAAAAGGTTTAATCAATATCGAAATTTTAACCGCTGGTTTTGACGAGCCAACATTGAGTTGTATTATTTTAGCCTGTCCGACAAAATCATGGAAGAAATTCATACAATGTTGCGGTCGCGGGATCCGGTTGAATGGAAATTCTATTGAAGAATCAATTTTGAACGGAAAGCAGAATTGTGTTTTGCTCGATTGCTCAAATGCGATTTCTGAACATGGAATGCCGGATGCAAGACGTAATTTTATTTTTGGTAAAAAGATAAGCCGGGTTATTGATAGGGAATTGGAAATTGATAACGACTTAGAAAGCCGTAAATCAATAGAAAATCTTCCTGAAGAAAAACGGGTATTCTTAAAAAAAATAGGCTCGTTGCTTGATTTGTATGATGGGAAAGTGTACAAAAAAGAATCTGAACTGCAGGATGATGTTAATTCTTTTTTGGCAAAAACTGATTTTTTTTGGTGGCGACAAAACAGCGGTAAAATGTTCAAAGATGGTAGATGGGTACATTTTGCGAGTAAATCTGGACTCCCTGATAATACCGTATTTTATAAAAACTCATCATTTTTCTTTGGTATTGAGTTAAAACTTCCAAATGGTAGATTAACAGAACATCAAAAACAAACTTTGCCAGAAATGATACAGAGGGGAGTATTATTTTTTATAGCTGAATCCGTTTATGATGTTTTCAAGATATTTGAATTTGTGGAAAAAAATATTGAGGAAACGGAAGACAATTTTATTGTCAACAAAAATATTTACAATTTATTTGAACGAGAAATTGAATTAAGAAAAAAATTAAAACTATGAGTACAAAATGCAGTTTAATACTTACCGATGATGATGAACATTGGTATGAAGATGTGAACGAGCCAAACTATGACGAAGGAAGATTTATAGGAAATACTATTTATATTGAAATGAATAAAAAAAATATCAAAATACTTCAAAATGACGATAATTTTTTAATCGTTGAAGTAAAGGCTGGTTCTCAATTATATGACGCGATAACAACTATTCAAGAAAAAAATTAAAACTATGGCATTCAAACGAAAATTAAATCCTAAACAGGACATTACGAAGAAAAGTACACGGGATTTTGAAGTACTTGAAATTGCAAAGGAACAAGAGTCTCAAAAACGCCTTAAATCTGTCAGAATTGACGATAAAACGATTATCTTAGTTGATGCGGATAGTAATGCAGCTCAAAAAAGAAAGTCGTTTACAGACAAGCTAAATGCGTTTAGATGTATGTATAAATTCGATTAAAATTATATGACTAAATCAAACTTATGTGCGTGTTGCAAAATACAACATATGTAAAGGACACTTTAATTTAAAAAAATGATATATATTAGAACACATTATGACCAACTATGTGAAATAAGTAGTATCGTTGGAGTGTATCAAGTTCCTTGTAAAAATGCAGAGGAGCAATATAAACTATTCATGATTGAAAAAGCAAAGGAAATTAATTTAGAAATAAATCCACATTGGTTAAATGCTTTGGATTATACTAAATTCAATAATCATTTGTCAAAGCCTGAATTTAATAAAAAGCTAAAAGAATGGAGCAAAATAAGACGAAAATGGAACATGGCAAAATATATTTGCGAAATTCTAAATGGTGTCAAACTCGACTACGCTTCTTTTCCTTTTTAGGCTTGCGCATAACGATATGCTATGCCTGCACGGATGCGAAACACTATCTAAATGCGCTTAACTGTCAGCAGTGTATGGCATAGGTAGTGTTAGCGGTTAGGGCTTTTCTTATGTTTTTAAGTGTCAAGGTTAGGTGTCAATGTGTCAAGGTTAGGTGTAAAAAATTAGAATAAATCAAGTTAAACGATTAATAAACAAAAACTATATGCGAACAATTAAACAAATAGCAAGTCAGATTTCAAATGAAAATTTAATAAGGTCAGAAATAGAAAATCTATTAAAAAATTATTTAGATTGGATTTCTGTTGATGTTGAAATGCCTGAATTAAACACTGAGGTAATGATTAAAAAAGTAATAGACCAAGTCGGAGGCAATAAAAAAATAGTTATAACTAACGCAAGATGCGTATTGAATAAGTTTACAGGTAAGCCGTGGTTTATTGATATTCATTTTACTGGCAATGGAGTGACTACGCATTGGAAGCCTATTATATATGCTTAGTTTCCAAATACACTGCGCTTTCTTTTTAGCCTTACCGCTAACTATTTTCTATCAAAAAAATCTATAAATTAAAAACAATTGAATCACTTGATTAAAATTAAAATCATGAAACCATTACTATTAGATTTTCAAATATACATGTCTATTGAAGACATGTTGTGCATAAAAACAATTGTAGATATAGACTTTAATGAAAAATTCATTGAAAACAAGGTTTATAGCCCTATTAGAGTAGATATGGAAACTTCGGGAAAATATAACGATGAAAAAAGAACAGTGTATGTTTATATCTACAATGGGATGATAAAATGTGGGTTTGTAGAATATGGACATAATGCTGAACAGATAATTTTTGATAAATTAAAATCATGTTTTATTCCTATGTCAACTGTTATTTCTGTCTTCCGTGAAACCATGTCGACAATGCGTTTAAAATAAAATACAAATACATAAACATAAAATTATCATGCAAAAAGAAAAATGTCCAAATTGTAACGAAATAATGGAACCGGTATCAGTTGCCAAATGCGCATAGACGTGTGTTAGGTGCTGGCGATTCTCTTTTTTTTTAAATTTCTTTTCAAAACAAAATAATTATCAATTAAAACTTTCGGTGGTGGTTAACCGATAAAACAAAATGGAAAATTTCGGTAAAAAAGCAAAAGACAAAGTGACTGGATTTGAGGGTACAATTACTGCAAAATGTATGTACATGTATGGTTGTTCACAGTATCTTTTAACCCCACAAATTGACAAAGAAGGGAAAAAAAGAGAAGGTGAATGGTTTGACGAAGGAAGAATCGAAACTTTCGAAGAAGTCATAAGCCCAGAAAGTGTAAAGGCAGAAAAAAATGGTTGCGAAATAAGAGAATATCCTTGTCGCTAATTTTTTAGGTGCGAGCGAAGAAAAAAAATAGACTTCGCTCGCACCTAACTATTTTCTATCAAAAAAATCTATAAATTAAAAATAATTGAATCACTTGATAAAAATTAATTAATATCTCTTAACTTTCAGCTCTCACCAAATCAGCTATAAAGCTGAAATTATTATTATAAAAATCTGCAATGTCTGGCATTTTTTGTCTGATGTTGCAGATTTTTTTTTGTCCGTTCAGTTCTGTTTGGTCGGTTTATGTCAGGAAAATAATTATTAATTGAAGAAAATTATCGAAAAATCAAAAAGTAATAGTCGAAAATAATAAGTCAAAAGGCAATATAGGTATATGTAACATAGTATTATTATTAATTATTATATTATTATATATTTATTACGTTTTAGGCACATTATACGTTTTACTATAGGTTTTCAAAACGCGAATAATAGTAATTATAATAATAGTTTAATGAAAGTTAATTCGTAGTTAATAAATGTATTTAATTGAAAGGTTAAAAACGGAATAGTTATATTTGACGGAAAAGAAAAAAAATATGAAACTGACAGACATAAAGCAAAATCCGAAAAATCCGAGAATCATAAAAGATGACAAGTTTAAGAAGCTGGTGAAATCATTACAGGAATTTCCTGAAATGATGGGAAAGCGTCCAATTGTTTGTGTAACAGATACTGTGGATGGCAAATTGTTTCCGTTGGGTGGTAATATGCGCCTAAAAGCATTGCATGAATTGAAGTACAAAGACATTCCTGATGAATGGGTAATGTTAGCTGATGATTGGACGGAGGATAAGAGACAGGAATTTGTTATCAAAGATAACGTTGGTTTTGGTGAATGGGATTGGGAACAGTTAGCGAATGATTGGGATGTCGATACGTTGGAAGATTGGGGATTGGATATGCCTGATTGGGGAGTAGACGATGTACTCGAAGCCGAAGAAGATGATTTTGATGTTCCCGAAGGTGGAATTGAAACGGATATTGTTTTAGGTGATTTATTTGAGATTGGAGATCATAGACTTCTTTGCGGAGATAGTACGGATTCTGATTCAGTGGCAAAACTTATGAATGGCGAGAAAGCGGATATGGTGTTTACTGACCCGCCGTATAATATTGGATATAAAGGCACAATGAGTAATACGACAATAAATGGAGTAGAAGTTAGCCATGTTGCTATAAGTGCAAAATATGATAATATCAAAAACGATAAAATGAATGAAAATGATTTTTATCAATTTATATGTGACATCCTAAAAGAGATAAAAATTTATTGCAAGGGCGCTTTTTATATAAGTTTTGGTAGCCAAACGCTGTATCAACTACTTAAGCCTTTAAATGATTTAGAAATAGAGTATAAGTCTATAATTATATGGATGAAAAACCAATCAACAATAAGCGGAAAGGATTTTAAAAGCAGATATGAGCCAATCGTTTACGGAAGGTTTAACGATTGTTTTTATGGAGAAAGGTTTAAACAAGAGGATATTTGGGAATTTCAAAGAACATTAAAGAACGACCTACACCCAACTATGAAACCCATTCCATTAATTGAAAACGCATTAAATAATTCAAGCAAAGAGGGAATGATAGTTTTAGATTTATTTCTCGGCTCAGGCTCAACAATGGTAGCAGCACACCAACTTAAACGCAAATGTTATGGAATGGAACTTGACACGAAATACTGCCAAGTAATTGTTGACCGTATGCGAAAACTCGACCCGACAATTGAAATTAAAAAGAACGGACAAATTATGGGATAAAAAAAACCACTAACATCAACGCTTTGAGTAGTGGTTTTTCCAGTCCTGATAATCTTTCCTCATTATCACCACAAAGATAAAAATAAAAAACAACATAACAATACGAATTGTACTTTTTAATTTGATTTTAATTTGAAATGGCAAATCCAAAAAATATAATACCACCTAAGAAAGGGGAGATACGCAATCCGAAAGGTAGGGGTAATTCTCTAAACAGGAAAACGTTGATGCGCAAATGGTTGACGTTGACGGAGGAGGGGAAAAATCCGATAACAAAGGAAACAGAGAAGTTATCGCAGGCAGACCTTGTCATGTTGGCAATGATAAATAAAGCAAGAAAGGGAGATGTTTCGGCAGGCAAATTGTTAATTGAACATGGAACGGATGAAGAGCGAGAGAATACAAATGACAACAACATTCAGACGGCACCAACGTTGGTTAATTATATGAATTCAGTTGCTGATGATTGGTTACAACAGCGCACGTTTATTGAAACATATAAGATATTAGAACAGATACACGATTTCTGTTTTGATACAGACAATAAAATCCTTTTGTTGTCGATGCCACAGGGGAGCGGAAAATCGTACATTGCTAACAAAGTAACGGAGTGGTTATTAGGTTGTTGGCAGTTGGTAGCAAGAACACAGTCAAATTCTATTATGAGAATTTGCAACACCGATTCGAATGTTACAAAATTCCAAGCAGCGATTTCAAACGAGATAATGGGTGATTCATGGTCGGCTGTATTTGGCGAGCATAAGCTGTCAAACAACAATAAGAATGGAATGAGGTTTGACGGCAGCTGGAATGACAATGCCTTTTTCACTTCTGCAAAAAGTTCTGTAATGTCCAGGCGAGCAGATTTCCTTATCTTTGATGACTTGTATGCCAGCATGGGTGAAGCGTTGAGCCATACGATGACAGCCGATTATATCATGAAGTTTCAAACGATGTGGCGTGGGAGGTTGAAAGGGAGTGAAATAGGAAAAATAATCATGGTCGGTACGAGGTATGCAAAAAATGATTTCTATCAGCAAGTCATAAATATGTATTTAGAAAATTCTGTTGTTATATCAATACCTGCCATTGATGATGACGGGAATAGTTTTTGTGAAGAAACGCACCCGATTGATGAATTGCTGCATGATATGGAAACGATGAACATTGACTTGTTCAATGCTATCTATCAACAAAATCCAACAGCCGAAGGGTTTATTAATCCGTTTGAAAATTGGACACCAACGACAGCCTTATTGACAGATACGCAGTTTGATTACACATGTACTATTGCGGATCCTTCCTTTGGAGTTGGTGGTGATTATTTTATGGTTGGAAAATTTGGATACAACAGAAACGGTTCGTTTGCCTTATTAGATTTACTAAGTGAAAGAGTATGTTCAGATGAGATGTATATTGACTTTATCGAGAAAGCAGGATGCAAACGAAATTTTATTGAAGGCAACGGAGTTGGCGGAATGCTTATCAAAAGAGTTTGCAACAGGACGAAAGCACAGTTGGTTCCTTTCACATCGATAGGTAATAAGTTGGAGAGAATTTATATGAACGCAAACGATATAAGGAAACTAACATTCAATGAAACAATTGAGAATATACCGTTTGATCAGATGATTAATTTTGGACTTTCGGAACATGACGACTTCCCTGATATGTTAAGCCACTTTTTCAATAACATAAAAGTCTATGGCAAATAATCACAAAGACAATTATGGAAAGAAAAAGATTTTTGTATATCAGCATTGGCAAGACATATGTCATTTAAGAAAACGTATGTCAGCGGAGAAAGTTTCAAAGGTTTATGGAGGTGAAATATCGAAATATATTATTTACAAATATGAACGCGATTTTGACTAATTTAAAAAGATGTACACAAAAAAGTGCTTATTCAAAATAAAACATTTATATTTGTGACATTCAAAATTTAACAATATGAAATTATTATTTGAAACAGACAGTAAAAAAAGAGCCGTAGCGCAACGAGGATATAATGGCGTGATGGGTTTTCGGATGACGAGAGGAAAATACTCCGATGTCTTGTTGATGTCTATTTTCAAAAAGATTTTCAAACGATTGAATTTAATTGATTATACCGTTAACAGTCCTGATGCAATTACAACAGGGAGCGTTTCATATTTTTTGAATAATGAGATGTCGGCTGCATTTGCTGAATTATTTCAAAACGGTTTTGTATTGTTTCATAAAAATTCAGTAGGCGTTTTCAAATATATAAGGAAAAACAAAGCCACTCAAACACCCGAAGGATGGTATTATGAAAATCAACCGTTAGATGTTTTTTATTCAGACACATACGAGGTTTTCGGGATGTCGGATGGTATAATGTTAAAAGACACTTTGAAAGCTATTGACAGTGCACTTAATGCAAATCAGACTATAATAAAAAGATTGGGCGTCGTGGTAACTGGTACACCGGAGCAACCGAGCCAAAATCCTCAAATGGTGCAAATGGATGGTGACGAAAAGGATGAGATGGAAAAAGAAATACAAAACGATTATGGAATGCTGGAAGAACAGAAACAATTCTTACTTTTTCGCAGACCGATGAAATTACAACGGATTGCCCTGGGTGGAAAAGATTTGATGATAACAGAAACGGTAGAGACATTTACAAAAATCCTTTGTGATGCGACTAATATTCCTTATGATGTAATGGCGATGTCCGGGCAAAGTACATTTAACAATATGGAGCAAGCCGAGAAATCCATGCAAGATACAGCGGAAGAATTTGTCTCTAAGATTTGGACGTTTTTAAAAGTTATGAATATAGATTTTAGTTGGAAAGTAAATAATTCAAAATATGGAAAAGCAATTACAGTTTGATGAAAAAATGATAGCACGTAATTTTTTCGCCATCAATGATTTTTCAAAAGCCGAGAATGGTAATTTTAAGGTAAGCGGATTATTGTCCGTTTTTGACAGAGAGGAAGATAATATGAATGGTTATGTTTATCATGCCGGATGTTACGATGATTTTTGCAAAAACTATTTTGAAAAAAATATGAAGAATATTCCATTAGATATTTTACACAATACAATGGATATTTACCATTTAGCAGGAAAGGTTACAGAATTTAGCGTGACAAATAGCGAAGCTCGAATAGTTGCCGAAGTAAGTCGGTTCACACCGTTATTTGAAAATATAGTTGGATTGATTGAGGATGAAGTTTTGCAGGGATTTTCAGATATGTCATTTGTAAATGATGGATATTTTGATGGAACAAAAAACCTTTTTCATGTAAAACAATGCAGTATATTTTCAGTCACGCTTACACAAAATCCGGCAGTTGCTAAAAGTCAACTGAAGGCTATGAATGCAACGAAATTTAATTTTGAAAGTATAAAAACAAAAACAGAAGAAAAGAAATCAACATTTTTTGGATTGTAAACAATAAACAAATTTTTTAGAACTATGAAAAAAATCTATCTACAGAGTACGCTAACAGCTCTCAAAAATAATTTAGCAAAAAATACGGTTACTCCCGAAGGTCAGGCACTCATTGATGAGATCACAACGATTTTATCAGATTTGGCAAATGATCCGGATGTGGAGTATAACGAAACCGATGTTATGGCGAAAGTTACCGAAGCAGCGAAATCAGCAGGTGCATCAGCAGCAGCCGAAGTCGCAAGCGCATTTAGAGGAAAAGAAGCTAAAAACAAAGTTGATTTGAAATTAGCTCGCGGAATTTATGAAGAAGCGTTGAATAATTCTCAAGGTAAAGGTCGTGGAGCTTTTGCAAATGAGATTTCAGCTCTTTGCGTAAAAAATGGTATTACCGGACTTCCTTCTATTTTGGAAATTTTCCCTGAAATTCAAACAGCATGGAAAAATACCAGTATTTTATCCAAACTTAAAAAGTTAGGTAAATACGCCTTAACATTTGGAATATCAACTCAATCTGACGATGATGATGATGTTCGTGCAGGTGGTCATATTATCGGAAATGCAAAGGTTAATCAGGCATTGGCACTCACTCCGAAAACTATTAATTTAGGTGCAATCTACAAAAAGATTGATGTTCCTAAATTGACAAGCTATCAAACTGGCAATGACACCGCTTTATTTGCATGGTTGGTACAGGAATTGTTCGACCGCTTGAATGATGAAGTAACTCGTGCTATTTTGGTTGGCGATGGGCGTGCAGCAAACAGCCCCCGAAAAATTTCAAGTTTTGAAACAATCGGTATTAAAACAGCTGCAGATGCTTATACTGTTTATAAAAATATTTCAAACGCTGTACCAACATTGGCTGATATTCGTGCAATGGTTGATGATATGGATGATAGTAAGCCAATATCATTATATTTGCACCCTACAATTAAACGTAGTGTTCAGGCATATCAATATGCTGCAGGTGGAACGATTAGCTATGTAACCGATGAAGTTTTAGCAGAACAGTTGGGAGTTTCTGAAATCATAAAATACAAGAAACTTGCAGGTGCTGTTCCGGCGGTGGCTTCGACAGTTCCTTGTGTGATTGCTATTCAGCATGACAGTTATGGCTATGTAGGCTCTGACGTTTTCAGTGCTAATTTTGAAGATTGGAATTATAACACTGACAATCTTATCACTGAATTATTCGCAGGTGGTGCAATTATCAAGCCTCTTTCAACAGGTTTGATCACAATTACAAAACCGTAATAAAATATGAAAATCACATTCAAATATAACTATACCTTGTTATCGAATGGAGAAATTCGGACATTTAAGGCAGGAGAGTCTCAGGACTTTCCAGCCGACAGTCCGTTAATTGAAACATTCAAACAACAGGATGGAGATGTTCTAATGATTGAAAAGAAATCTAAGAAAAAATGACAGCAAACGATTATATTTTATCCGGTTACGAAATTTCAAAACAGGTAACAGAGGAAGTAATTACAAGAGCCGAAAGCGATGTGATGACTGCTTATATTTTGCCTATCATTGGAAGTGATGCAAAAAAAGAGGATTACAGATGTGAAGTTATGGCTTTGGCTTATTGCTTATTGCTAAGACGAAACATTGTGAAGACTCGTTTTGGTTCGGAGGTAAAAGTTAATCAATATGGCACTGTTATGCAGCAAGAAAATGCGATGTTAAATTCTCAAATTTGTGGGATGTGCAGCATTGCAATTTCAGGCTTAAAAGGCAAAACACTTTCAACAGAAAATTTCAATCGGGTAAAAGATATAATTGAATTTGGTTACTATAAATATTAATTTACATAAAAAATAGGAGAAAAAAATATGGCATTTACACCATGTACAACAGCCGGGCTAACGGTTAATTTGGCAAAAAGTTGCACCGAGCCGAGAATTAAAGGCTATGAACAAATAGGACTTATAATTCTTAAATCTGATATTGATTTGGCATTAACATCAGTTGATACTACAAATCCGAGAATAATTTATAACCTCGCTTTAAAAGCTACAAAAAAGGCATCCGTTATTTATAACAGCAAGAAAGCACCTCTTCCTTTCAATGGGACTCAAACGGCTTACAATCGTGAAGCTGATGCATACGATAAGACTGTTCAGTTTTATTATGAAGGCATTGGAGGAGCTGTTTCAAAGAACGCCATTGAACCTTTGAAAGACGGTTCTTATGTGGTTGTTCTTGAAAGAAAATCTAAATACGGAGCAGGTTCTTTTCAGGTTTTCGGATGGCAGGTAGGATTAAGTTGTGGCAATGACGGAGGCGCACAGGTTCAGGACGAGGAAACAGGCTATTGGTTAATAACGATGACTTGTCAAGAGCCATACGCAGAAATTGAATGGTTAGATTCAGCTAATACTCAAGAAACAAAAATAGCCTTTGACGGACTCGCAGTAGGCATGTAGTTAAAATTTGGAAATCTTTTTTGAAAAAAGTGGTTAATTGATTGT
>Ga0116170_10000808_pt1 | contig 32785 bp, 29 predicted proteins | sample AD_JPNHW1_MetaG_FD_89797 | JGI IMG/M metagenome (GOLD analysis project Ga0116170, IMG submission 89797) | Active sludge microbial communities of municipal wastewater-treating anaerobic digesters from Japan - AD_JPNHW1_MetaG | ecosystem: Engineered > Bioreactor > Anaerobic > Digestate | place... | reverse complement strand
ATACCCTTCTATTTTTACCGCTTTTGCGCCTGCTCTAATCATCTCCCCAGTGTTTTTAACTGCCGTTGCGAGGTCGGTATGATAACTCATAAAGGGCATGTCCGCTATTACCATAGCTCTTTTTGAGCCTCTTGCCACAGCCTTTGTGAAAATCAGCATTTCTTCCATTCCGATAGAATGGGTGGTTTCATATCCCAAGGCAACCATAGCAAGAGAATCGCCCACCATGATTATATCTATGCCGCTTTCGTCAAGGTATTTGGCGGTAGAATAATCGTAAGCTGTTAGGGCGGTTATTTTTTGACCGTCTTTTTTAAGGTTTTTAATTGTGTTTACGCTTATTTTTTTCATACGTTTTGAACTTCTTTATTGTTGCTGAATAAAGAGCCTTTTTCGTTTTTTTGCTGTTTGCGGTACCAGTGATAAATTGCCCTTGCAACTCTGTAAGAGCTGTGTCTTACAAGTCCTTCTTTGTTTTCTTCTATAAGACGTTTTGAAACAATTTTGATGCCTGATTTTTTTACGTTTTCGGCGTCCAGTTTAACGGGGAATGAGTTTGCCGCTTCGTATTTTCCGGCAAGATTTTGAGGCAGGCTGTCATTTACCAGAACAGCATCCATGATTTTTTTATTTCCGGCGTGGCTTACTATTGCGTTTATATGTGTTGAAACACTGTAATCATCAGTTTCACCGGGCTGTGTCATGATGTTGCAGACATATATTTTTTTTGCGTTTGAAAGAATAATTTCTTGGGCTATTTCATTTATAAGCAAATTTGGAATTACGCTTGTATAAAGGCTTCCCGGCCCTAAAATTATCAAATCCGCCTCTTTTATGGCTAAAATTGCATCATCAAGTGCCCTGCAATTTTCAGGGTCGGTAAAAAGTCTTTTAATTTTGCCGTGCGCTTCGGGAATATTGGATTCGCCTCTTATAATTCTTCCGTCTTCCATTTCAGCAACAAGCTTCATATCATCAAGTGTTGAAGGAAGAACTCTGCCTCTTATTGAAAGAACGTTGGAAGATTCTTTAACCGCTCTTACCATATCGCCTGTGATAGAGCAAAGCGCACTTAAAAATAAGTTTCCGAAACTGTGTCCTTCAAGTCCTTCGCCTGTTTTAAAGCGGTATTGAAAAAGTTTTGTAACCAAATCTTCGTCATCGGCAAGTGCTGCGATACAGTTTCTTATGTCACCGGGAGGTAAAACGCCCATTTCTTCTCTTAATCTTCCTGAGCTTCCGCCGTCATCTCCTACAGTAACTATTGCGGTTATATTATTTGTTATTCTTTTAATGCCTTTGAGCAACATAGAAAGACCTGTTCCGCCGCCTACTGCAACAATTTTAGGCCCTCGGTTAAGTTTCCTTCTTCTGTAAAGTGCTTCAAGAATTGTTCCGGTTTCTTTTCCGTTATGTAAATCTAAAATTGACAAATTTGTTTTTTGCCAGCCTTTGAAAAAGACAATCACACCTATCAAAGCTACTATAACTCCTATTAATGCAGAATTTATGGTAGTTGCAATTTTTCTTATAAATTCCATGGTGTAAAATACAGGGCGCATGTTAAATATTATCAATGTGCCTAAAAGGATTAAAAGAGATCCGAAAAATATCATCGCAAACCATCTTTTAACCTGCAGCCCTGGCAAAAGCCATACTGCATCTTTTGGCATTTTTATATCTTTAATGTCTTTTGATAAAAAATTTTTCACGTTTCGCCTTTCGTTTTCTATACCCAGCCGGAGTCTTTTACTTTGTTGTAATTTACCGGTATCGGCTCGATAATTTCGTTTGCTCTTTTTAAAAGTTCAATAGAGTTTGCAACCCTGCTTGAAAAGTGTATTGTATCAGCTTTTATAACTGTCTGTCCGTTTTTGTTGTTGTCAATTTGAGAAGCTTTTAAAAGATTTTGAAGCCTTCTGATTGAAAATTCAGTATTTATAATTCCATCTGTTGAATAGTCTATTGAACCGTTAACATTATAATTTCTGTCAAGCCGTATTTCGTGTGCAACAGGAATTTTAATAAATTCGCCTACTTTTTCGGTAATATCTCCGGCTGCACCGTAATAAACAAGCCATTGGGAACATTTTTTAATTGCTCTTGCAACCGCGCAGGCAAAGGAAAAATTTTCTCCGGCAAGTTTATACATTGCCCCATGGGGCCTTACATGTTCAACTTCAAGTCCGTAAGCTTTTGCAAAAGACATAATCGCACCGACTTGATAAACAACCGTTGCTTCAATTTCTTCTTCGGATAAATTCATCATTCTGTGGCCAAAGCCTTCAATATCTCTAAAGCCTATGTGTGCTCCGATTACAATGTTTTTCTCTTTTGCTTTTAAAAGTGCGTTTTTTATGTTAAGCGGATCTCCGGCATGAAAACCTGTTGAAATATTTACAGAGCTTACCCAATCGAGCAGGTCAAATTCTTTGTCATTTCTGTAGATTCCAAATCCTTGCGCCAAATCACAGTTAAAGTCTATAGAAGTGATTTTTTTTATTTCGTTGTTTTGTTTTTTAGTCCTGTCCAAAACTTTTTGCATTTCTTCCCCTTATAGTTTTGTCACGAGCTTGCGGAAAAATTAAAATTTTTCTCGCAATCTCCCTTGTCCGGCTTTCATCCTTGCCGCCGGCTATCCCGCAGCCGGCTATCCCGCAGCCGGCAAGGATTTAGCACTTCTAAGGTCGGATTTGAAAAATTACAAAAAATTGTCATTTTTTGAATTTTTCAGCATCCTCTACTAGGATTATACTCGCTAAAGATATTTAATCCACAGTCTTTACAAAAGATTAATAAGTGAATAGGTTTTTAGTTAAAAAGTCGAACAGTCGAATAGTCGAATAGTTTATAAGAAGATAAGATGAGTAGATGCGTGGGTTATCCTACTACGCTTCTTGGCATCTTCGCCTCTTGTCCACTGTTTTAACATTTCTATTTCCTATTTACTATTTCTTGCATTGAGATTGTTTTTAACATAAAATTATCATAAGAAGGGTGAGGAAAATATGAAAATTACGGCAAAAAATCTTGTGAAAATATACGGGGACAGAAGCGTTGTAAATGACGTTTCTTTTGAAATTAACAAAGGAGAAGTAGTTTGTCTTTTGGGTCCTAACGGGGCGGGCAAAACGACCACTTTTTACATGGTAGTGGGGCTTGTGAAACCCAACAAAGGGCATGTTTATATTAATGATCAGGATATTTCTGCCTGGCCGATGAATGTTCGTGCAAAGGCAGGTGTCGGATATTTGCCGCAGGAGGCTTCCATTTTTAGAAAGTTAAGTGTTGAAGATAATATTAAACTTGTTTTAGAGATGAACGAAAAACTTACCGTTGACGAGAAAAAACGTAAATTGGAAGAATTGTTGACAGAATTCGGGATAATAAAACTTCGCGGAGAATCGGCGGTATCATTATCAGGTGGAGAAAGAAGAAGGGTTGAGCTTGCAAGAGCTCTTGCCGCAAGTCCAGATTTTATTCTTCTTGACGAGCCTTTTACCGGAATTGACCCTATTGCAATAGGTGAAATAAAAGAAAACATCCGTAAATTGTCTGATGAAAAAGGGCTTGGCGTTTTAATTACAGACCATAACCCCAAAGCTACGCTTTCTATAACAGACAGGGCCTATGTAATTTTTGATGGCAAAATTAAAATTGAAGGCAAAAGCGAAGATGTTGCTAATGACCCTATCGCAAAAGAATTTTATTTAGGAAAGGATTTTGAGCTTTAATGAAATTGTTTTCAAAAATAAAGTTATATGACAAATATGTTTTTGAGCAGGTTTTTTGGGCGACAATGGTATCAATTTTGCTTTTTACTGTTATTTGGATTGCTCCTGAGATGCTTTTAAATACAATAAGAAAAACTCTTGAAGGAGAATATACGACAAAAACGGCAATTTTGGTGTTGTTCTACGAACTGCCCAATATTTTAGGCAAAGCTTTGCCGGTGGGGCTTTTGCTCGGTTCATTGTTTACTTTTGATAAACTCAGCAAAGATTTTGAACTTACAATCTTTAGGGTCGCAGGGCTTTCTTTTTGGCGGATTCTTTCGCCGGTTATAGTTTTAAGCCTTCTTATTACTGCTTTTTGTTTTGTTACTTACGACAAATTAATTCCGTTTTCGGCAAGTAAACTTGTCGGAATTAAGCGCGAATACAGCCCTTCACAGTATATTTACACTCAAAAGGATGAAAAAAACCGCCCGACTTTGGCTGTTATAGTTTCAAGGTTTAATTACAGCAATATTGCAAATGTTATTGTGCTTGATTTTTCGGAAAAAACTTACACCGATTTGCACGCGCTATCTCATATTTTTGTGGCAAAAAATGCCGACCATTATACTGAAAAGTGGATTTTAAAAGATGTTACAGAATATCGTATTTCAAATGACGGAATTTTTGAAGAAATAAAGCACTTAAATAATTTGGAACTTTTACAAGGAAAAGCGGCACAAAATGCTTACGATTTAATGATTTATTCGCTTAAACGCGACAGAGAAATCGGAAACGGAGATTTAAGAAGATATATAAAACTGCTTAAACAAGAAGATTTGCAGGAAGAATACAGATTTATGCTCAATAAATATTTCCAAAGGTTTTTCCACCCGTTTGTGTGTGTTCTTCTTGCCATTTTAGGATGTCTGCTCGGATTTAGCAAACCCAGAGAGCAGCGTTTGGTGGGATTTACCATTGCTATCGGATGTATTTTCCTTTATTACATAACGCTTCCGTTCTTTGACCTGCTTGCAGAAAAAGGCGTTTTACATCCTTTCATAACTGCTTCATTCCCGCTTATTGCGTTTACTTGCGCAATTTGGGCGTTTTATAAATCGAAGGATTTATAGGGTGAAGGGTGAGCCGTGAACTGTGAACAGGGGTAGGGCGGGACTGTTATTCCACCAACAATTTTTAAGGGATTTGTATGAATAGATTTTTTTTAACAATAGTTGCTTTATTTTGTATAACAATGATTTCTTGCGGGTTTTGTGTTTCCGAGCCTGTTCAAATTGATTATCAAAACGGAATTTATCACATTACGCTTGACGGGAAAAGAGTTCAAAAAGGAATTAAATTTGTCTCAAGTGAAAAATTAATGACAAATAAAGAAGCGCATGAAACTTCACGCTCAAAGTTCACCATTAATACAGGATTTTTTGATCCTAAAAATCAAAAAACCATTTCCTATATCGTAACCGACAGAAATATTTCTGCAGATCCTTTATTTAACGAAAATTTGTTGATGAACCCTGTTTTAAGGCAAAATTTGGACAAAATTATTAACAGAACAGAATTCAGAGTGGTGGATTGTGACGGAAAAATTAATTATGAAATAGTCCCTCATAAAACAAATCTTGATTTTGCTTGTTCGGTTGTAACTTCAGCACAGGGCGGTCCTATGCTTTTGCCCGAGTTAAGACTGGAAGAAGAATTTTTTATACTTAAAAAAGACGGGAAAATTGTCCGCACTTCCGCTTCAGTTCTTGATAAAACCGCAAGAACAATTATAGGGCTTAAAGGTCAGGATATTCATATCTTAATTATCACAAACGATAATCCGATGACAATTTATGAGGCAAGAGATTTGTGTCAGCAGCTAGGGTTTGAAAAAGCTATGGCATTTGACGGTGGAAGTTCCACCTCAATGAATTACAAAAAATCAATCGAAGTCGTTTCGACAAACGATTCTGCAGGAAGACTCTTAAAATCATTTATGATTGTGAATTATTAAGCTTTAATTTTTTTGAAAAATTCAATCATTTTTTTTGCAGAATTTATCAAGTTTGGGAAAAGTCCCTGGTTGTGCCCCATTTCAAGCATTTCTTTTGCATTATTTTCAAAAGAATCTATGTTGTAAAGTCCTTTGTATATCATTGTAAAAAATCCTGTTCTGTCTGCGCCGGCTTTGCAGTGCAAATGAACTTTTCTTTTGCTGTTCGGATTCCTTATTTCTTCAATTAGTTCAATAAATTTTTTCACCGTAAGTTCACTTATGGTTCTTGTGCCTGTAGGTAAATGATGATAGTTTAAGTTTATTTGTTTTAAATATTGGGACTCGTCAAAATCTATCTTTGGCTCGTACATGGTCCTGAAATTAATAACATCTGTAATGCCTTGATTTTTCAACCATAAAAAACTTTCTTTGTCCGGCTGGGCAGAGCGTGAAACATATTCGTCTATTACCTTGTAATTTTTAGGCGGCAGAATTAATTTTTTGAAGGATATAGGAACAGAATTTATTTTAGATACTGTTAACATTAAATTATCCTTTATCTTTTGTTAAAAAAACAGTGGTTTTTTGAAACCACTGTTTTTTATTTAAAATATTAATTACTTTTTTGCACTGAGCTTGTTGAGTGCAAGAGACAGTCTTGATTTTTTTCTTGCGGCTGTATTTTTGTGCAAGATTCCTTTTACAACCGCTTTGTCGCAAAGTTTATAAACTTTTGAAACTGCTTCATCAAGTGCTTTTTTGTCTTTGCCTTGAGCAAGTTCAAGCACTTTTTTAACAGCTGTTTTAATCGAAGATTTGAATGCTGTATTTTTTTCAGCGTTTCTTTCGGCGGTTAAGATTCTCTTTTTTGCTGATTTAATATTTGCCATTTTTGGTTTTACCTTTCTTAATTGATTTTTGTGCTTAATGACGGCACAAATATACAGAGGATAGTGTTAATGCTCTGAGCATATTACAAAAGTGCATAAATTACAAGAATTTTGTTAAGAAGGTTTTACTTAAATCTGTTTTCAAGGTATTTAATTTTGTTTTGGATTTTATTTTTATCCGCAGAAGTCGGGGTCATATTCAGATAAATTTTGTAGTTTGCGATTGCAGAATTGTAATCCTTTTGCTGTTCGCAGGCCTCTGCCAAAATCACATAGCCTTGAGAGTTGTTAGGGTTAAGCCCTATTGCGCGGGTTGCATATTCTTGCGCTGTAGGATAATTTTTTGATTTCAAGAAATATTGTGCTGATTTAAGACTGTTTTGGGAATATTTTTCGCATTTTTTAATGTAATCCGAATTGGCAAGTGCTTGAGTATTTTGCGGGTCACTCTTTAAAATATTGTCGATAATTGCCTGCGCACTTTCGTACTGTTTGTTGTAGATAAAAATTTCTGTTAAATACTGTCGGTCTTCAAGGGTTTTAGCGCAAGCGGCAGCAGCGTCAAACATTTTTTTGGCTTCAGGGCTGTTGTTTAAAGTCATATAAGCTTCGCCTTTTACCACCATAGCCGTAAGTGTAGTATCGTTTGAGTTAATTATGTTCTGAAGTTCATCCTGGCTCATTGCGGGCTGATTTATTACTTTTGCAAGCTTTAGTTTTGCCAGATGAAGTTCCAAATCATCGTTATTTGCTTTTATCGCATTGTTTAGTTCATCAAATGCTTTGTAAAGCTCTTGACTCGAGCCCAAAACCGATTTATTTGAAGAAATTTGGGCCTTTGCAAAATAAGCGTTTGCAAGTCCTTTGAGCGCATCGTTTTTATAGTCGTCTATTTGGGCAAGTGCCGAATAATTATCTATTGCCTGATTATATTTTCCGCTTGCAAGGGAAATGTCTGCAATTTTAAGCTTTGCATCGTAGAAAGTAGGGTCTATTGCAAGTGCGGTTTTAAGCTGTTCGATTGCAAATTCTCCGTCGCCTCTTTTTTCATAGACTTCGGCAAGGTTAAAGTAGGCAGGTGCAAATTCGGGCTTTATCATAACCGCTTTTCTGAAAGCGTTTATTGCGGCAGCTTCGTTTCCTTGTTTTGCATATATTTCGCCTGATAAATTTTGAAACGCATAAGAATTTGGATTAATCGCAAGAGCGTTGTTTAGATAAGTCAAAGCGTTTGAGTATTGTTGTCTTTGATTTGCTACTTGTGCCAAATGATACATTGCGGTTGTGTTTTGGGTGTTGTGCAAAAGTGCCTGATTGAATTTTTTTTCCGCATCCTCCAATTTCCCGTCAACAAAATCCATTGTTCCCATATTGTCTATTGCGGTTGAATATTTGGGGTTAAGCTCTACGGCTTTGGCAAAAAGCTTTCTCGCATCCGCGTCTTTTCCCAACTGAAGCGAAACCACCCCTGCCGCGTTATAATACCTGGCATCTTTTTTGTCCAATTCAATTGCTTTATTAAATTCTTTCAGGGAATCTTCAAATAATTTTTGCGAATTTTTAATATGCTCCATATTTGAAGATGTTGTTCTTTTGTAATAAATAATCCCTTGCGCATAGTGCAGGTCGGCATTGTCGGGATATTTTTTCAAAAGTTCGTTTAATTGGGTTTGCGCAGGGTCAAGCTTGTACTGTTTTGCAAGAGAAACAACCCAAAGTGCTTTTGCTTTTATATTTTTTGAATTTGAATTAATGGCGGTTTTTAATATTTTATCTGCATCTTCATAGTAGCTGTTTTCGATAAGTTTATCGACTTCATCGTAATTAACATACTTTTTTGTAACTTTTTTATGCACTTTTCGAAACTTTGAATATTGAATTTTTGTCGAAAGAGTTTGGCCCTGTCCGACAGTCGGATTTTGAGGAAGATTTTCGGGGAAGGCTTTTATATTATCTGTCTTTGCAGGGTGAACCTGAACAGGCGCAGATGAATCTTCTTGCGCAAAAACCCCTGTAGTCGAAGCTGCCAATGTGCACGCAAACGTTAAAGCAATTAATTTCTTTTTCATAAAACCCTTCTCCCGATTGACTAAAATATTGTATATTATTTTAAGCTAAATGTAAAGTTATTAAGCCTGATTATATTTAGTGCATCGCAGAAAATCCGTCTTCTGTTGAATTTGATTTGTGAGGCTTCATAAACAAAAGCAGCGGCATTATTATAAAACAAATTACCCCAAAAATTCTAAAAGCATCCATAAATGCCCACAGGCTTGACTGCTTAAGCAATTCAACATACATAAGATAATTTGCTTTTTGTTGGGCAAGCGGAAGCGCGAAATATTTTGAAAAAGCAGCGGTCATGGCACTTACTTTGTATTGAAAGGCGGGGTTAAGCGGGTTTAAGTTTCCGACCATCATGTTTTGATGAACCTGCGCAAAGCGTGAGAGAAAAGTCGCAACAATAGACATACCGACAGCACCGCCGATGTTTTTCAGCAGATTTTGCACCCCTGTGGCATTTGTCATCTGTTCGGCTCTTAAAGTGACAACTGAAATCGTACTTATTGCAATCATACAACAGCTCATTCCCAATCCGAAGATAAAATTCGGAATTATAATATTAATCATTGATATTTGAAGGTTTAAAAATCCAAACATTAAACTTGATACACCCATAAGGGCAAGTCCGATTGCAATTAAGAGTCTGTCGTCGATTTTCTTTGCGAAAATACCCGTTATAATTAAACCGGTTACACTTCCGACGCCTCTTGGCATCATGCTCAAACCGCTTAAATATGCCGAATATCTCAAAAGATTTTGCAAAAATAACGGCATAATTGCAATAGAAGAATACAATACCGCTGTAACCAAAACCATAAAAATTGTTCCGAATGTAAAATTTTTGTCTTTAAAAACTTTCAAATCGATTATAGATTTGCTGTTTACAAACTGCGAAACCCCGAAGGCAACCATTGAAAGCATTGATGCGGCAAAGGTCCAGCAAACCCAAGGGGAATTAAACCAATCGGCGTTGTTTCCTTTGTCAAGGACAATTTGCAGGCAAACAAGCCAGATAATTAAAAAACTGAAGCCTAAAAAATCTATTTTTTGTCCTTCTTTTTTTCTTGCAAAAGGCGGGTCTTCTATAAACATATTTGCCATTAAAGCTGCAAGAAAACCAATCGGTACATTTATATAAAAAATCCAGTGCCAGTTATAATTGTCCGTAATCCAGCCGCCTAAAACAGGTCCTACAATAGGTGCGATAATAATTCCTACACCGAAAACAGACATAGCCATACGGCGTTTTTCAAGCGGAAAATTTTCAATAAGAATAGCTTGAGCCACAGGCACAATAGCACCGCCCCCAAGTCCTTGCAAAATTCTTGCAATAATCATTTGATCAAGTGATGCCGCCAAGCCGCACAAAAACGAAGACACCGTGAAGATAATTACACAGCCTATAAAAAAGTTTTTTCTGCCGAAAACTCCGCTGAACCAAGCCACAGAAGGTAAAATTATTCCGCTTGCAATCATGTAACTGGTTAAAATCCACATAGCTTCTTCGTTGCTTGAAGAAAAACTTCCTGCCATGTGAGGAAGTGCCACATTTGCGATTGTGGAATCCAATACAAACATAAAAACCGCAATCATCACGGCAAAAGTTGCCGGCCAAGGGTTTTCCGGCAATTTCCATTCTTCTGTTTTCAAGTTATTTATATTTTCGGACATTTACTTCACTATTTTACTTTAACTTTTGGTTCAACCGACATTCCGGGCACGATTGTATATTTGCTTGTGTCTATTTTTTCTGCAAAAACAATTTTAACGGGAATTCTTTGAACAATTTTTACAAAACTTCCCACCGCATTTTCAGGCGGAAATAAACTTGATTTTGCACCTGAAATCCTTTGAATGCTGTCGATTTTTCCTTTAAATCTTTTGTGCGGGTATGCATCTACTTTGATTTCTACTTCTTGTCCGACTTTCATATTTTCAAGCTGGCTTTCTTTAAAGTTTGCAACTATCCAAATATCATCGGGAACAAGTGTAAACAAGGGCTGTCCTGCCTGTACTATTGCACCTTTGGCGATTGTTTTGTTTGAAACAAAGCCCGATTGGGGTGCATAAATATTTGTATAAGAATATGCAAGCTGTGCTTGCTTTTTGGTCGCGGCAAGCTGTTTTAAATCGGCATCTGCCACCCTGTTATTTTCTTTTGAAAGTAAATTTTGATGCGCTTGAGTTAAAGATGCCTGAGCGTTGTCGTAATTTGTTTTTGCGTTATCAAATTCTAATTTTGATGCTGCACCTGATTTATAAAGCTCTGTGTATCTGTCTAAATTTTTTTTAGCCAGAGTTATTTGAGAATTCGCTGCTTCATATACAGCTTTTGCATTTTTTTGCTTTAAAAGCGTAGCCTCATATTTTGCAGAAATTTCATCCAGCTTTGCTCCGTAATCGGCAGAATCTATCTTTGCGACCAAATCTCCTGCGTTTACATGCTGGTTATCATTTACATACATTTCAATAACCTGTCCTGAAACTTTTGGTGCAACTGCGACCGTGTGTGTTTCAACGTAAGCATCTTCGGTTGATTGATATCTTGAAGAATTTATCATTCCGATAAGTGCCAAAATTGCCACAATGATTGTTATTGAGGGGATTAAAAATCTTTTTTTCATTAATTTGCTATTTTTTTCGTTTGACATTTTATTCCTTCCTTTAAATTTGTATGCTGGTTGTTTTGCTTAAGCTGAGTTTCATTTTTTCCAGTGTTTCCCTTAAAATCATAAAATCTTTATCTGAAATATTCTCAAAAACTTGTAAAAATGCGCTTCTCAATTTAGGAATACTTTCTTCTACAAGTTTTTTGCCGCTTTGGGTTATGTAAATCTTTTTGACTAACCTTTTGCCTTTTGTCTCAATGACTCTTTTTATAAAACCGTTCAGTTCAAGAATATTTAAAATTCTGCCGGTATTTGAACGGTCTTTTAATATAAGTTTTGACAGATCCCTTTGGCAAATATCGTTGCTTGAATAAACCGCATCCAAAGCAACAAATTGGTCTATTGTTACACCCATTTTCAGCTCTTTAAAAAATTGTGTGCCTTTGATTTTTGCGTAAGTAACAACCTGTTCCATTAAATAAATCGAACTGTTAAAATAATTTGTCGTTTCTTTTTCTTTCATCCAAACCTGCCGTATAATATTATTGTAAATCCTTTTTGTTAGAGTTCCAACATGATGTAATGATTACATGTTGCAATTACAACAATATTATGTTAGCATACCATTAGGAAAAAGTAAATAGGGGGTAAATGAAGGCAAGAGGGCAAGCAAAAGCTTTTCACCTTATAACATATTTACATTATCAACTAAAACAGAGGAAATGAAATGAAAAAAATAATATCAATTACACTAAGCATAGCAATTTTGGCTTTGAATGCAATGCCTGTTTTGGCGGTAAAAAATAAAGAAATAAAAAATAAAAGAGTTATACAATCGCAGGTGAGCGAATATAAATTCAAAGACGTCAATCTTGAGTGGTGGCAGGGTTATAACGATGAATATTTACAAGGCTATATCATAAAAGCCATAAAAAACAATTACGATTTAAAAATCGCAACATTAAAAGTTGAAGAAGCAAGACAGAGTGTAAAAGCACAATTTTCAAGAGAATTACCTACCGCTTCTGTCGGTTTTGCGCCGGCACTTTACAAAATGAACGGGGTTTCCAACACTGAAGTTTCTTACGGATTTCCGCTTATGGTAAATTATGAAGCGGATATTTTCCTGAAAAACAGGGACAAAACAAAGGCGATAAAAAAGTATTATGAAGCAAGCCAATTCAATGAAAAAACGGCATATATTTCCGTGGCATCTGCTGTCGGGGCTGCTTATTTTAATCTTGTTAAAATGGACAAACTTATTGAACTTCAGCAGCAGATAATCTCAGACAGAAAAGAAATTTATGACCTGATGAAAATAAGAAACGTTCAGGGGATTACTTCCACAGCAGATTTAATGCGTGCCGAAAAGGCTTATGTATTGGCACAAACTGATTTATCAGATTTGCAAAAGGCAAGAGAAATTGTCTTAAATCACCTTGCGGTTTTAATCGGCGACAGCCCTGATAACACAAAGGAATTTAAAAGAATTTCTTACGATGAAATGAATTATAAATTGAATATTCCAAACGAAATTTCATCTGAAGTTATCACACAAAGGCCTGATTATCAGGCGGCAGAAAAAATGGTTGAAAAAGCAGGGATTGATGTTAGGGTGGCAAAAAAGGAATTTTTGCCCAAAATTGATATCATAGGGCTTTTGTTTTTTAACACAAGTTCACTGGGAGCTTCCTTTGACTGGAAAAATGCGCTGGCTATTATGGGCGGTCAGGCACTTTTACCTTTGTTTACGGGCGGGGCAAGAATTGCCAATTTAAAAATTTATAAAAACAGATATGAACAGATTTTGCAAAATTATCAAAAAACAAATCTTGTTGCCATTCAAGAAGTTAATGATGCACTTAGTTCGCTCAAATTGGATAATGATAAATATAACAATAACTTAAAAGCATATCAAATGCAGGAAAAAGATTACGGCTATATGCAAAAAAGGTATGAACAGGGTGTTATTTCGGGGCTTGACTTAATTCAGCAGAAAGAAACTTTGCTTGTTCTTAACAAGATGGTGGTTTCAAGCAAAACAGACTGCTACATCAACGAAATAAGCCTTTATAAAGCAGTCGGCGGAAAACTTTAACTAGTTGAACAGTCTAAGAGTTGAATAGTTGAATAGTTTTTAACTTTTCAACTTATCGACTATTCGACTTTTAAACTAAAACACCTATTTACCTGTTACTCTCTTTACATCCCCCTGTAATTAGTTTATAATTATTGCAAAGGGGCGGATTTTTTATGGGTTTGGATGCAAAATCAAAGCAGTATTTGGAAGACTTTAAGTCTTACCTTATGGTGGAGAAAAACTTTTCAAAACATACTTCAAAAGCCTACTGTTCTGATGTTTTAAGCTATCTTTTGTGGCTTGGGGATATTTCGTGCTTGAGCGTAAATTTTTCCAAAGTAAGAGAATATCTGCATTTTATTCAGCGGTTTGACTACAAAAAAACGACGATCGCAAGAAAAATCGCATCTATAAGAACATTTTATAAGTTTTTGTACAGGGAAAGACTTATCGAAACAAACCCTGCATTAAACCTCAGTCCGCCAAAGCGTCCAAAATCTTTGCCTAAATTTTTGACGACAGACGAAATAGAAAAAATATTAAACGGGGTTAAAATTGATACTCCTGCTGGTTTTAGGAACAAAGCAATATTAGAGCTTCTCTGGGCGACAGGCATGAGGGTATCGGAGTTGAGCGGACTTAATTTCGGTGACTTAAACCTTGATAACAATGAAATAAAAGTTTTCGGAAAAGGCGCAAAAGAAAGAATTGTGTTGGTCTCGGATAGGGCAAAAACTTATCTTCAAAGGTATTTGGACACAGCCCGTTTGCTTGTGGCAAAAGGGTTTCCGCTTGAGCAAATAGGCGACAGCGTTCCTGTTTTCATAAATAACACAGGTTACAGGTTGCAGAATAAAACCATAAGAAACGTGATTAACGAAGTCGTTAATTCTTTAGAATTGCCCAAAAAAGTTACGCCTCACGTTTTCAGACACAGTTTTGCGACCAGATTAATTGAAAACGGAGCGGATTTGAGGGTAGTTCAGGAACTTTTGGGTCATGCAAGCATTTCAAACACACAGATTTATACCCACGTTTCAACCCAAAGAATGAAACAAGTTTACGATGAGGCGCACCCGAGAGCGTAAAGGTGAAGGGTGAGAGGTGAGCAGTGAAGGGGTAAATGATTTAGATTTATGCTTATTCCCTCTCGCAATGACTTAAAAAAGGAGAAAAGATGACAGACGTAATAACAATAGGCAGTGCGACAATGGACGTTTTTGTGGAATGCGAAGACGCAAATATAGTGTCGGTTTCGACAAAAAATTCAAAATCCGAATTTATGAGTTACCCCTACGGTGCAAAAATGGAAGTGTCGGCTTTTGCTTCAAATGTGGGCGGAGGAGGGGTTAACACCGCCCTAAATTTTGCCAATTTAGGTTTTAACACAAGCGCAATTTGTAAGATAGGCGATGATATTTATTCAAAAGGAATTTTACAGGCACTTTGTTGTAAACCGAATCTCGACCTTTCAAACATAATTCAGGATAATTCAGTTTCGACGGGTTTTTCGATAATTTTGATGAGTTTCCAAGGCGACAGAACGGTTCTTGCACAAAGAGGGGCAAATGCCACTTTGAAAAAATCGGAAATAAATTTTGATGCAATAAAAAATGCAAAACTGCTTTATATCGCGCCTTTAAGCGGTGAATCCAACAGGGTTTTGCAATCTATAGTCGAATTTGCAAACGAAAACGGGGTTAAAGTTTGCTTTAATGCAGGTACAACAAGTCTTAAAAGAGGGTTTGAATATATTAAAAAGATTATTGATACGGCGCAGGTGGCTGTTATGAATAAAGAAGAAGCTATGATGTGCACTAAAATTCAGGTAAGACCAGATAACAGAAATGAAAATTTCTCGAAAGAACTCATCCACCCCGACATTAAAGAAATGCTTAAAAAATTAAAAGTCGGAGATGAGCAGATAATAGTAATCACAGACGGCAAAAACGGGGTTTACGCCTATGACGGAAAAACTTTCTTTCAATGTCCGCCTTTTCCCGTTCAAATTGTTTCAACGCTCGGTGCGGGCGATGCTTTCTCATCGACTTTCTGCGCTTCGCTTACAAAAACCGGTTTTGATATAGGAAAATCGCTTATGTACGCTTCTGTAAATTCGGCTTCCGTTGTGTCAAAATTCGGTGCAAGCGAAGGCTTTTTGACTTTTGATGAGATAGAAGAAAAATTGAAAAATAATCCTGATTATCATTATAATATTTAGCCTTAAAGGGTGATATTTTTAATTTTTTTTATGGTAACATTTAAAAACACTTAAGGATTTTGTTAATGAAAAAAATACTGACCGTTTTTACAATAATGATGTTTGGCTTATGCACTTTTGCAGACGGGCAGGAAGATGCTTTGAAATTTTTTAACAGCTTTGTAAATGCCGCAAACAGTTACAGTCAAGCTGTTCCTTCGATGTATTCGGATAATGCAAAAATCATAAGACAAATTGTAAAACCCGACGGAAGCCTTGCAAACGCTTATTTTACGGCTGACCAGTACAGAGCACAAATGCGGTTGAGCGAAAAAATCGCTAAACTTAAAAATTATAAAAATTATTATTCCAACATAAAAGTTACAAAAGTTTCAAACGGTTACAGGATTGATTCTTTGAGAAGGCCGTCATTGAGCAATTATTATCTTAAAAGTTCGATGGTTGTGCAAAAACAGTCTGACGGAAGGTGGCTTATTGTAGAAGAACTGATGCAGACAAAGGAGCAGATTTTTCTTAAGTATGCTAAATAAGTGAATAAGTAAATAGGTGAATAGGTGAGTAAGTTCATTTATAATTAAAAATTGTTGAGGTATGAAAAGTGTTAAAAAATTTTAGATTTCTGACATCAGGCGAATCCCATGGGCAGTGCTTAAATGCAATAATAGAAGGTGTTCCAGCAGGACTTAAAATTGATTTTGATTTTATTAATTCAGAACTGAGCCGCCGCCAACAAGGCTACGGCAGGGGCGAGCGGATGAATATTGAAGCCGATACGGTTGAAATCAAATCAGGCTTAAGGTTCGGCAAGACAACAGGTGCGCCGATTTGTTTAGAGATTAAAAACAAGGATTTTGAAAACTGGCAAAAAATTATGAGCACTGAAGAACACGATTTTACAGATGAAAAATCTTTCAGTGCTCCACGTCCGGGCCATGCCGATTTTGCAGGCGCGATAAAATATGACTTGAAAGATTTAAGAGATGTTCTGGAACGTTCAAGTGCCAGAAAAACAGCCGTTGATGTGGCGGTCGGTGCTGTTGCAAAAATTATTTTAAAAGAATTCGGGATAAATTGTTTTTCAAAAATTCTTCATATAGCAGGCGAAAGCGAAGAAGAAAAAATTAAAGAAAAAGTCGATTGGGCAAAAGGGCAGGGCGAAACTCTGGGCGGTAAGTTTGAAGTTATTTTTGAAAATTTGCCTGTAGGTCTTGGCTCACATGTACACTGGGACAGGAAATTAGACGGGCTTTTGGCGCAGGCTGTTATGAGTATTCCTGCGATAAAATCGGTCGAAATCGGTTTGGGTGAAAAATCTTCGCAAACTTTGGGCAGTCAAATGCAAGATGAAATATTTTTTGAAAACGGAAAATATTTGAGAAAAACAAATAATGCAGGCGGGATAGAAGGCGGAATTTCAAACGGTGAAAACATTGTGATAAAAGCTTCAATGAAGCCTATTCCGACAATGAAAAAAGCTTTAAGTACCGTTGATTTTAAAGATAATTCTCAAGTCGAATCCTATTTTGAACGTTCGGACACCTGTGCGGTAGAAGCCTGCTGTGTTGTGGCAGAAGCTATGTCAGCGTGCATTCTTGCCGATGAATTTTTGGAGAAATTCGGCAAAGACTCACTTACTGAAATAACAAAAAACTATAGGGGATAAAGTGTCGGCTGAAGAAAACAACAAAAATATAGTTTTAACAGGTATGCCCGGAGCGGGTAAAACCTATATAGGAAATAAGCTTGCAAAGATTCTTGTTCATTTTGACTTTGTAGATATCGATAGCGAAATTGAAAAACAAGCAAAAATGAATATTTGTGAAATTTTTGAAAAATTCGGTCAAGATTATTTCAGAAAACTAGAGCAGGAAATTATTGAAAAATTTTCAAAATTAAAAAATCAAATAATCGCAACAGGCGGGGGAACTTGTCAAAGCCCCAAAAATGTACTTAATTTAAAGAAAAACGGGATTATTTTTTATCTTAGCGCAACATCAGATGAACTTTTCAGTAGAATTAAAAACGAAACTAAAAGGCCGCTTCTTAACGTTGAAAATTCGCTCGAAGAAATAAAAAAACTTCTCTCAAAGAGGCGCAGAAACTATCTAAAAGCGGATTTTGTGATTGACACGAATAAAAAACAGGCTTATACTATTCTTGACAGTATTCTGAAAGAGTATGAGGGACATGTTAAGTAACGAGCTTTGGGTTGATCTGCCTTCAGGTAAAAAATACCCGATATTTATTGATGATGAGTCTATTGAAAGTCTTGGAGAAAAGATTTTCAAACACACCAATGCCAATAAAATTCTTGTCGTAATAAGCCAAAAAGTCAATAAGCTTTACGGAAATCTGCTTAATATTCCAAACAGTGTTAAATTTGTCCTCAAAGACGGCGAAGGGCAGAAAAATTTTAAAAATTTTCAAAAAATTGTCCGCTTTGCAATTAAAAATAAACTTGAAAGAAATGACGCGATAGTTGCTATAGGAGGAGGCGTCGTGGGTGATATCGCAGGCTTTGCCGCAGCAACTTACCTTCGGGGAATAGATTTTATACAAATTCCCACAACTCTTCTTGCCTGTGTGGATTCTTCCGTGGGTGGCAAAGTCGCAATCAACAGCAATTTAGGTAAAAATATGGTAGGGGCATTTTATCAGCCAAAAGCCGTGTTTTGTAATCTTAATTTTCTCAAAACACTTGATGAAAGGCAGCTTAAATGCGGTATGGCAGAAGTTATCAAATACGCTTTTATAGAAAAAAACTGCGGTGTTGAGCAGGATTTTGATTTATTTGACTTTTTGATTGCAAACCCCCAGAGAATTTTTTCAAGAAATACAAATACTTTGGGCGAAATTATTAAAATTTCTCTGACTCTTAAAATCGCCGTGGTTAAAAAAGACGAAAAAGAACAAGGGCTAAGAAAAGTTCTTAATTTTGGTCATACTTTAGGGCATGCGATAGAAAAAATTACCAATTACAAAAAATTTAATCACGGAGAGGCGATTTCTATAGGAATGAAGTTTGCCGTAATTGTTGCGTATGAGAGAAAAATTATAAGAAAAAGCTTAAAAGTAAAAGCATTTGAGCTTATAGATAATTACAAAATAATTAAAAAAATTCCAAAATTTAACCCTCAAAAGTTAATTCAAATAATGGAATCAGACAAAAAAGTCGAAAACGGAAATATAAACTTTATTTTGCCCGTGCAAAAATCGTTTGTCGAAGTTTTCAACGACATTACAAATAAAGAAATAGAAACTTGTTTAAAATTGCTTTATTAATTACTATGAAGAACTGTTTGAAGTAATTGTGCTTAAAGCCGAAATGACTTTGCTGTATTGGTTTTGAAGTGTTGCAATCAGTTGATCCATTTGGTTGAATTTATCTTGCAATTCAATTTTGTAGTCTCCGAGTTCTTCTGTCTTTTTTGTAATAGTGTCTGTTAAATCTGAGATATTTTCACTTAAGGTCGCACTTCTTGTCGTGAAATATCCGTAAGATGAATCCATAGAACTGTCAATTATGGATTCGAGTTTTTTGAAAACCCCGTCGTGTGTATCATCACCTAAAAGCAGTTTTTTGACAGCATCAGGGTCATCAGCCAACGCAGCTGCAAGTTTTGTTGAATCAATTTGAAGCTGGTTGGTGTTGGCATTAATATCTGATCCCACCGCACCTGTGGTGATTCCTATGCTTGCAAGGGTTTTGTAGTTTCCGTCAATATCGACAGATGCTGTTGCCGTCATTCGCAAGTTGTTTCGAATACTTACTAAAACGCTTTCTCCGTTGAGGTAACCGTCGCTTCCGGTCGCTTCATCAACATTTGCAATTACCTCATTGAAGTTTGATATAAAATCGCTTATTGCAGAATTAAGACTTGAATTGTTTGTTTCTATTGTTATTGTTGTTGTAGGGGTTTCTTCAGTATTTATCGATTTTAAATTAAGGGTTAAACCGGTAATTCCTGAAATATCGCTTGTAATTGTGTTTGAAGATGAAATCATAGAGGTTCCGTTTATTGTAAGCGTTGCAAGATTCCCCAGAGTTTGGGTATTATCTGCAAGTTTTGTTGTTGCAATACTTCCGTCGGGATTAAAAGTTGAGGCTGTAAGCCCCATTACATCGGTGAAATTGCCTGAAAGATTTTGAACGTTGATGTTTGAAGCCCCGGTTGTTTTTGAGGTTAAAACCAATTTACCTGCACCTGTATCCCAATAAGCATTTACACCGGCATCTTCACTGTTATTAATTTCGTAAATCAAGCCATTCAAAGTTGTACTGGAATCAACATTAAATGTAGCATTTCCTATTTTAAAAGAACTTGTGTTGATTTGCTGTGCAAATCCTGCATTTGCAGAAGTAAGGTTTGCCGATGTGTTAGCCAGCAAAACAGATTGGTTGCTTACATAAGCACCCTGGGCGTTTTTCTTTAGAGCAACAATATTTGCAAAATTTGTGGTGTCAGAATTTGAGCCCACTACAATATTTGCTGTTTGGGCAGGGTCCGAAATTGTTATTTTGCCGTCGGTAACAGTTGCACTCATCCCTGTTTGAGAATTTATTCTTCCTAAAATGTTATTTAAGGTGTCTGTTGACGCAACGGAAATGCTGTATTTGGTGTTGTTTACATAAACACTGAAATTACCTTCGGTTACCCCGCCGTTTGCAAGAGAGCTCACAGTGGTTGTTCCGGTCATTTTAGCAGAAGCCGTATTTACGCTTTTTGCGACAGTCGAACTTGCTAATTGTGATACAGAAACACTCACGGTTTGTTTTGAGGCAAGAGCCGTAACAGATGCCGTCAATATATTTGAATCGGAAGATGTTGCGGTTTTTTGCGCAAAAAGATCGCTTGTAGAGCCGAATCTTGAATCGGTGACTTTTTGCATTGAAGATAAAAGAGTATTGAAAGATGTTTTTATAGTACTCAAAGCTGAACTTGAATATCCGGCAAAAGTTTTTTCTTGTGAAATTTCATCTATTTTTGCTTGTTTTAGGGCTAATAATTTTTCTATCCAGGTATCTACGGGTAAACCTGAGCCTAGTCCTGATATTGATATAGACATAAAGTTCCTCTTTCAACTTCTTAATAACACTATTATTATATTATAGCATTGTTTGTGACAAATACAACCCTTTAGGCTAATGCAAAAGAATGAAATTCAAGCATTTGCAAGGATTTTTAAATGTAAAATTTATACTTTTGTAGAAAGAGAGGGGGCAATTTGAATGAAGTGTCTTATAAGATTTCTGTCCCACTGGACACCTGCTCCCATATTTAAAATTTCGCATGCTTTTGTAACGCTTAAACCTTTTCTGTAAGGGCGGTTGCTTATAAGCGCGTGGTAAGCGTCGGCGATTGATACAATTCTTGCGGCAACAGGTATTTCTTCACCTTTTAATTTTTCTGGATACCCTGTGCCGTCCCAGTGTTCGTGGTGATATTTAACCATTGGAATCAAATCTCTCAGAGATTCGTTTGGCATAAGAACTTTTTCCGCACCGATTACAGGGTGTTGTTTCATGATATTCCATTCTTCATCAGAAAGTCTGTCGGGTTTTCTGAGAACATCTTCGGGGATTCCTATTTTGCCTATATCATGCAAAAGTGCTCCCAGGGCAATTCTTTCAACTTCTTTTTCGGGCAAATCTATGGCTCTGGCAAGGGCTTCAGCGTAGCGAGAAACCGAAGTAGAATGACCTTTTGTGTAAGTGTCTTTGGCGTCAATCGCACTTGCAAGAGAGGTTACCATTTCTATCAGGTGATTTTTTGAGATAATGTTTTCGCTGTTGAATTTGTTTATAAGTTCATCTTCAAAATTTATTCCTATTTGAGCGTGCTTTTTGGTGAAAACTTCTGCAAAAGAACTTAGCGCAGCATCATCCCAAAGATTATAATCCTGTGAGCTTACGATTGCAGACATTCCGTCTTTGTAACCTTTTGATTGAGATATAAACATGGCCTGTTCGGCAAGAATTAAAAGTTTTTCTTGCTCTCTTGAGCAGCTCGGATATGTTGAAATCCCGACAGAAACCTTGACAGGTCCGACATCATCAACAAAACAGCAAGATAAACTGTAAGTTAAAAATTCTGCTATGTATTTTGCTTCGGATGTATCAGTATCAGGTAAAATTACAGCTATTTCATCTCCCCCGTATCTTCCTGCTATATCTGTATTTCGGATGTTTTGTTTAACTTTTTCTGCGACAAGTTTTATTATTTCATCGCCTTTTGCATGTCCCAATTCGCGGTTTATTTTTGAAATATTATTTATATCCATTAATATTACCGACAAATTGGTGTTTGCCTCTTGTGTTTTTTTAAGTTCACAGGCAAAGCTTTCTTGAAATCCGCTGTGATTTTTCAAAAGAGTAAGAGAATCCGTGTTTGTGGTTTCTGTCACTTTTTCTATTAAGTCAGTATTGTGTGCAAATAGTGCAAAGTGGCTTGCAAGAAGAGAATAAAAATCTATATTTGCCTGAGGATTATTATCACCTATGAGTAAAACTCCTATGCAGTTATCGACGGATATTAAAGGTAAAATTACAACGGGGGAGTTTTTAAGATAAGGAATATTTAAAAAACTTGAATCTGACTTGAATTCTAAAGCCCTGTTGCCGTAGCTTGTAATGATAGGGTGATTTTCTTCAGCAGAAAATATCTTTGAAGAATATGTTCCGCCTATTCTGTCAATAAGCTTAAGGTTAATATAGTTTGATTGGTTTTGATAAATCCCGTAGGCAGTGAAAAAACAGTTCATTTTGTTCACTAAAATACTATGGATAGAATAAAAAACGTCACTGAGAGTTTTTTTATTTTGCGTCATTTCATTTAGTGCTTGCAAAACATCCGAATAATCAACGCTTGTAGAAACATTGTAAAGATGGTGGCTATATCCTCCGTAGACTTTATTTAAATTTGTTCTGGTGTTTAAAGTGTTTATGCGCGCAAGAATCCCCCCGTCTTTAATGGGGTTAGAGCTGCCATTGCCACTATACAAGACCTTTTTGTTGTCTTCTGCTTGTTTGTTTTGATTCAAAATTTTCTAACCTTATCACACTACTGAATAAACACCCGATATTATTATTATAAAACATGTAGTGCCCAGTTTTTGCTAAAATGACAAAAAAATTAACATTTGTCTTCATAATTTGTATAAAAAAATTTTTTAATAAATCGGAAAAGCTTCATGAAAGCTTTAATCTAAGCGATTTCGTGCATGATTTTTGTTGTTTTAATTTTTTTTGGACAATGAAGTTGAATGTAGTCTTTTAAAAGTTCAAAACACACATTGCAGATTTTTTCGGTTGCTTTTTTGTCGTATTCGCTTTCATAATCAAAATCAAATTGCAGCATTGCCGTTAAAAAATCCCTGAGTTTATTATGAAGTTTTATCTCACCTTTTTTGCAATTCTCACAAATTATCCCGCCTTTTTGCGACGAAAAATACATGTTTTCTTCTAAAACAGGCTTAGAGCAACAAAGACAAGTGTCAAGCTCAAGACCAAAGCCTGAAAGCTGCATGAATTTCAGTTGAAATTTTATTACGCTTATTAAAATATCTTTTTTATCTTTTGCGCTTGAAATTTTTTCCAGTGCTTTGTAAAGAAGGTTGTAAATTTCTTCAGACGCCGGGTCATTTTCCATTCCGAAATTTCCTACAATCTCTGAAATATAAACCGAATTAAAAAGTTTATCCAAGTCCTGACGGCTGTTTTTGAAAGTGTTAATTGCCTGTGCTTCACATATTGTGTCGAGATTTTTACCTTTGTAGAGCATTAATGTGTTTGCGATAAGGCAATCCATTCTTGCACCAAGCTTACTTTTGGGTTTTTTGCAGCCTTTGGCAACGCCTTTTATCAATCCTTTTTCTTTTGAATACATTAAAATTATTTTGTCATTTTCGCTTAAGTTATAGGATTTTAAGTTGATGGCATCAGTTACAAAATTATTCATTAATTAAACTCCGCCGTCTTCTGCCGTGCCATGGTAAACTCCTCTTAGCATTTGCTGAAGCTCAATTTTGTTTTCTGAAGCATTAATCGCCTCATCTTTTGTTATAATTTCATTTTGCACAAGTTTAAGCAAAGACATATTCATTGTAATCATTTCGTTGAAAGAACCTTTTTTAACAAGTGAATATATCTGCTCAAGTTCATCTTTTTCTATAAAATCTTTTACTGTAGGGGTTGAAACTAAAATTTCAAGTGCGGGGACTCTTCCGTCCGAGTTTTTTTTGTTAAGAAGTTTTTGGGCAATAGTTCCGCGCAAGGTGCTTGATATTTGATTTCTTATATATTGCCTGTCTTGAGGGTCAAATAAATTAACTATTCTGTTTATTGTCTGTACTGCATCGTTTGTATGAAGTGTGGCAAAAACCAAATGCCCTGTTTCTGAAGCCTTAAGGGCACTTTCTATGGTTTCTCTATCTCTTATTTCGCCTATCAGAATGACATCCGGATCTTGCCTGAGAGCATATTTTACTCCTTCATGGAAAGAAGGAGTATCAACTCCCACCTGTCTTTGAGAAATTATTGATTTTTTATTGGTAAAAATAAATTCAACAGGGTCTTCTATGGTAACAATGTGCTTCGGATAATTCGTATTTATATAGTCTATTAAGCATGCCAGAGTTGTTGATTTTCCGCAGCCTGTGGGGCCTGTTACAATTACAAGTCCGTTGTTATACTGCGCAAATTGTTCCATTGAAACCGGCAGGTTTAATTCTTCAAGACTCTTGATTTTGTAAGGGATATTTCTTATAACAAGAGCACTTTTGCCCAATTGTTGACTTAAATTTACCCTAAATCTTGAAATACCGGGAAGTTCGTATGAAAAATCGATGTCAAAAACAGTATTTATTTTGTTTTTTATGGTTTTTGGCGCAAGAACATTTATAATGTTTTCAATGTTTTCATCATTTAATTTAGGCATATCTATTTTTATAATTCGCCCGTCTTTTCTTATAACCGGATGTTCATCAACTTTCAGGTGAACGTCAGAGGCACCCATTAAAACCGATTTTTTAAGAAAATCGTTTATTTCAAATTTATCCAACTTTAAATCTCCCACTATTTTTTTAATTATGATAACATTTTTTCAATAAAATGGCAATAAAAAACATAGAGGACACGGAAAATTCCGAAATCTACAATTTCGAGAATTTTCCGTGTCCGACCTTAAGAAGGTAAAAGCCAAGCATATCCTTGGTTAAAGGATAGTTTGGCTTTTACTGGACTATGGAGGTGCGAGAAAAATTTTCAATTTTTCCGCAGCCTCATACCAAGACACTTGACATAATTTTTAGTTGAGAGCAAAATTTAAAATAAGACATTGAGGAGAAAAAATGACTAAAAAAACTTTTTTACACGATGAACAGGTTAAGCTGGGAGCAAAAATGATTGAATTTGCAGGTTGGATGATGCCTGTTTCTTATTCTTCGATTATAGATGAACACAAAACTGTAAGAGAAAATGTGGGACTTTTTGATGTTTCGCATATGGGTGAAGTTTTTGTAAAAGGTTCTGATGCCCTGCCTTTTTTAAATAAACTTGTTCCGCAAGATGTTTCAAGATTGACAAATTTAAAGGCTGTTTACTGCCAGCTTTTAAATAAAGAAGGCGGGATTATAGACGATTTGATTATTTATAAACTTGAAGAGAATGATTATCTGCTAATTGTAAACGCCTCAAGAATAGACGAAGATTTAAATTGGATGGTCAGAAATTCACTCGGGTTTAATGTTTCAATAGACAATCAATCCCACAATTACTCTCTGTTGGCGGTTCAAGGACCGAAAGCTTCGGATTTAATGGATAAAATGGGATTAAAAAAAGAAAATCAGCCTGAATTTTTCTCTATAAAAAGAGCAGAACTTTTTAATATAAACCTTTTTGTTTCAAGGACAGGCTACACAGGAGAAGACGGGTTTGAAATTCTTGTTAAAAACGAATTTTCCGAACTTTTGTGGAATTATATAATTGAGGCGGGAAAAGAATTCGGGTTAAAACCTATAGGGTTGGGTGCGCGCGATACTCTCAGGCTTGAAGCCGCTCTTCATTTGTACGGAAATGATATGGATGAACAAACTTCTCCGATTGAAGCAAATTTGACATGGTCTGTTTCCAAAACTAAAATCGATGATTACAACGGGAAAGAAACCATACAAAAACATCTTCAAACAGGCGGAGATAAAAAACTTGTCGGGCTAAAAATGCTTGACAGGGCAATCGCCCGTCACGGGTATGAGGTTTTTTACAATAATGAGAATGTCGGAATTATAACCAGCGGTGGTGTTTCGCCTGTGTTAAACGAGAACATCGCACTTGCTTATGTTAAAAATATTACAGAGATTTGCACAGGAACCGTTCTTCAGGTTATGATAAGAGATAAATTATACAATGCTGAAGTGGTCAAAAGACCTTTTATTTTGAAGAAGAATAAGATTTAGTTATAAGGAGAATAATTAAAGATGAGTTTAACAGAAGGAATTTTATGCAGCAGAACCCATGAGTATATTTTGGAGCAAGGGGACAAATATGTAATCGGGCTTACCGATTATGCCGTTGAACAGCTCGGGGATATAGTTTTTTTGGAGCTTCCCGATGTCGGAGCAGAATTTGTTAAAGGCGAAGTTTTTGCCACTATTGAATCTGTAAAGGCGGCATCTGAAATTTACATGCCGATTTCAGGCAAAATTGTTGAAATTAATGACAAAGTGGTTGACAGTCCTGAAATTTTGAACGAGAGCCCTTTTGAAAAAGGCTGGTTGGTTAAAGTTCAAAGTCAAAGTGCGACACAGGACTCTGTTGATTTGCTGGAATATAACGATTACAGGGAAGAAGTGGCATAGTGGAAAACTTTTTGGCACATACAGATGAAACAAGAGAACAATTGTTAAAAGAAATCTCTGTATCATCGGTTAACGACTTATTTAAAATTATTCCCCAACAAGCACTTTGTGCTGAATTTGACCTGCCTGACGCCTTAAGTGAAATGCAAACTCAAAAACAAGTTAAAGCACTTGCAAAGAAAAACAATACTGAAATGATAAGTTTTTTGGGTGCGGGAGTTTATAATAAATTCATACCCGCTTGCGTTTCTCAGGTAGCTCAAAGATTTGAGTTTCTTACCGCATACACGCCTTATCAGCCGGAGATTTCTCAAGGAACGCTTCAGGTTATGTACGAATTTCAATCGATGATTTGCAATTTGACTGGCATGGATGTGGCAAACGCTTCTGTCTATGATGGGGCGACAGCTTGTGCTGAAGCCATTTTAATGGCATCAAGAATTACAAAACGCGAAAAAGTTTTAATTGATGAAAACATTAATCCTGAGTACAAAGAAGTAATAAAAACCTATTGCAGGGCTATCGGAATTGAAATTGAGTGGAAAATCACAAAAGAAAAAATTAATACAGGTGAATTTGCCTGTGTTTTAATCCAAAACCCGAATTTTTACGGTGAAATTGAAGATATTAATTTAGGTGAAGTTTTGACTTTGGCAAATACACTTTTGGCGGTTTGTGTCGATATTTCGTCTTTGAGTATTTTAAAAGCTCCTGCAGAATACGGTGCTGCTATAGTAGTAGGTGATATTCAGCCGCTTGGGATTCCGATGTCGTTTGGAGGTCCGCATGCAGGATTTATGGCTTGTCGCGAAAAATTCATGCGCCAATTGCCCGGAAGAATTGCAGGCAGAACCCTTGATGCTGAAGGAAATCAGGCTTTTACGCTTACCATTCAGACAAGAGAACAGCACATCAAAAGGGAAAAAGCCACAAGTAATATTTGTTCAAATCAAGCACTAATAGCACTTTGTGCCACTTTATATTTGACCCTTTTAGGCGAAAAAGGCTTTAAGCAGGCAGGATTTTTATCGGCACAAAATGCTCACAAACTATCGGAAAAGCTTTCTCAAAAGGGAATTAAGACTATAAATGAAAATTTTTACAACGAATTTGTAATTGAAGTCGAAAATTCTGATAAATTTCTGTTAAAACTTAGAGAAAACGGTATAATAGGCGGACTGAAGCTTGATGAAAAAAGAATCTTAATTGCAGTGACTGAAATGAACTCCGATGAGGACATAGAGCTTTATTGCAAAAGTTTTTAAATTTAAAAAGTATAAACACTGAGGGGCGGCACTTTTCAAGTGCCGCCCCTCAGTGTTTATTTAATTCATTTTTATTTATCTTCTAAAGCCAGATATCCGGGGAGTTTCCCGCTTAAGAAGTCAAGCAGTGCGCCGCCGCCTGTTGAAACGTGGGTGAAATTTTCAAATGATTCTTCACCAAAGATGTTTGTAATAGCAGTAACTGTATCACCGCCTCCTGCAATGGTTTTTGCTTCAGGGTTATTCTTTTTCAGGTCTTGGATAGCTTGAAGCATTTCTTTTGTGCCGTTTGTAAAACCGCCTTCAAAGTATCCTACAGGTCCGTTTACAAAAACAGTTTTGGAATTTGATATGGTGTCTTTAAGAGTTTCTATTGTTGTTTCTCCTACGTCCATAATTTCCCAGCCGTCTTCAATATCTTCAACGAAAACTGTTTTAACTTCTTTTGTATCTTTGTTTTGGACAACAACATCTTGTGACATTATTAAATTAACGCCATTTTCTGCACATTTGTTAACTATTGATTTTGCTCTTTCCAAGTCAGCATTTAATTCTTCTTCATTTTTATAAAGTTTTCTCAAAGGAGAATTCGGATTTTCATTGATAATAAACGGGATAACCATTAATCCTGCGATAATTTGGTTGTCCTCAGGCTGCATTTTATCAATCAATGTATTTATAGGTCCTATTTTTGATTCAAGTTTTGAGCCGGCAGAAACCACAGTAAATGGACGCTCAGGATTGTCTAATATTTCGCATGCCATATCAACTTCATTAGCCATCAAAAGCCCTGCAACAGCGGGGTTGGCAAGTTTTTTACAATATTGTGCAACTCCTTCCGTTGAAGAGTGTGCCCTGTGTGCTGCTCCAAAGGCATCATTTACATAAATGTCCGTATTAAAGCCCCAGTGTCTTGCTAAAGCCGGGTCGTTTTTTGTTTCGCCATCATTAAATCTTGTATTTTCTATAAGACACACTTCACCATTTTGCAAGCTGTTGTATGGAAGATGGTCGGTGCGATAGGAGTAAAAATAAACTTCTTTGCCTAAAAATTCGGATAATTTCTCTGCAACGGGTCTTAGGCTTAGTTTTTGTTGAATTTTAGCCATTTCTTCTGTTTCGTTTAAGTCGGGATTTTTTGCCTTTGCTTTTTTCAATTCTTTAGCCGGATCGCCAAAGTGTGACATTAAGACGACTTTTGCGCCTTTGTCTGTTAAATATTTAATAGTTTTAACCGCTTGCTTAATTCTGAAAGCATCATTTATGCTTCCGTCTTTGTTCATTGAAACGTTGAAATCTGCTCTCATTAAAACTGTTTTGCCTTCAATGTTTCCCAAGTCGCGGACATCTTTTTTAACAGGCATCGAGCGTTGTGTTTTTTTGTCTTCACAATGTGAGCAGGTAAAGTTTACACTGTCTGCTTTTAGTCCGTAACTATAAAGACCGATTGGATTTTGATTTGTTGAATTTAATTTTGTGTTTGCGTAATTGTTAATTGCGTATATTTTCATATTTCCTCCTTTTATACGTGTATGAATGTTTGAAAAATCCTAAAAATTTTTTTTGCTAATTGCTTAATAAAATTTTACAAGTTAAAAGATTAATTTTTTGTTTATTTTTTAATGATCTTTTAAAAACGATGTTAAATTTAGAGAAGTAAATAGGAAATAATAAATAGTGAATAGAAATTAAAAATCCATTTACTATTTACTATTCACTCTAAGAATACATACTAATATATACAAGGAGCGTAAAAAAATGGCTAAGACAATAGGTATTGATTTAGGAACAACAAACTCGGTAGTAGCGGTAATGGAAGGCGGTAAGCCCACGGTTATTGCAAATGCAGAAGGTGCAAGAACAACTCCTTCTATCGTTGGGTTTTCAAAAACGGGCGAAAGGCTTGTCGGGCAGCTTGCAAAGCGTCAGGCGATTTTGAATCCCGATAAAACAGTTGCTTCAATAAAAAGGCATATGGGAGAAGATTACAAAGTAAAAATTGACGATAAAAACTACACTCCGCAGGAAATTTCCGCGATGATTTTAAGAAAACTTGCCGATGATGCAAGTTCATATTTGGGCGAAAAAGTTACATCTGCAGTAATTACTGTTCCTGCATACTTTAATGATGCACAAAGACAGGCAACCAAAGATGCAGGTAAAATCGCGGGTTTGGATGTTCTTCGTATAGTTAACGAACCGACAGCAGCCGCTTTGGCTTACGGTTTGGATAAAGTTAAACCCGAAAAGGTCTTGGTATTTGACCTTGGAGGCGGAACATTTGATGTATCAATATTGGAAATAGGAGATGGCGTACATGAAGTTCTTTCGACATCAGGCGATACTCATCTTGGCGGTGACGATTTTGATAATAAAGTTATGGATTGGCTTTGTGATGAGTTTAAGAAATCAGAAGGTATAGACTTAAGAAACGACAAACAGGCAATGCAGCGTATTAAAGAAGCTGCAGAAAAAGCAAAATGCGAACTTTCTTCCGTTGTTGAAACAAATATTAACCTGCCTTTCATAACGGCAGACGCTAACGGTCCTAAACACTTGGATATTTCTTTGACAAGAGCAAAATTTGAGGATTTGACACACGATTTGTTGGACAGATGCAAAAAACCTGTTGAAAATGCAATTAAAGATGCAAATCTTTCAAAAGGCGAAATCGACGAAGTCGTTTTGGTCGGCGGATCAACACGTATTCCTGCAGTTCAGGCACTTGTTAAAGAATACACAGGCAAAGACCCTAACCAATCTGTTAACCCTGATGAAGTTGTAGCAGTAGGTGCAGCTATTCAGGCAGGTGTCCTTGCGGGCGAAGTTAAAGATATTGTTCTTTTGGATGTTACCCCTTTGACGCTGGGTATTGAAACTCTAGGTGGAGTTTCAACTCCTTTGGTTCCAAGAAACACCACGATTCCTGTTTCAAAATCACAGGTGTTTTCAACAGCGGAAAATAATCAGACAGCAGTTGACATAAACGTTTTGCAGGGTGAAAGACCTATGGCAAAAGACAACAAATCTTTGGGTATGTTCAGACTCGACGGAATTCCGCCTGCAATGAGAGGGCTTCCTCAAATCGAAGTTACTTTTGACATTGATGCAAACGGGATTGTAAATGTTTCAGCTAAAGACAAAGCGACAAATAAAGAACAAAAAATTACAATTACAAATTCAAGCAATTTGTCAGAAGATGACATTGATAAAATGGTTAAAGAAGCAGAAGCCAACGCAGCAGAAGATAAAGCCAAAAAAGAAGAAGCCGAAACAAGAAATAATGCTTCCGGGCTTATAGCTTCCGCTGAAAGAATAGTCAAAGACTTTGAAGGTAAAATTGATGAAGCCGATAAAACAAAACTTGACGAACAGAAAGAAGCACTTCAAAAAGCTTTGGATGAAAATAAAGCAACCGAAGAAGTTAAAAAATTATCTGAAGATTTGCAGCAAACAATGTTTGCGATTTCTCAAAAGGCTTACGAGCAGGTTCAAAAAGAAGGTGAAACAGCTCAAAACACATCTTCCGAGGGCGAAGCTTCAGCTCAAAGTGAAGCATCTTCATCTGATGATGATGTCATAGATGCGGAATATACGAAAGAGTAAATAGGAAACAGTAAATAGTGAATAGATAAAAGGGCTGGATTTTCCGAAGGAAAATCCAGCCCTTTTTGTTATTTTTTTGTTCCTAATTTGACTTTTGACACTTAACTTAATATAATCGCTTTATGACTAATTTAATCAAAGCACAAAAGGGCACAAAGGATATTTTGCCCTCAGAAATCGTTAATTGGCAGTGTCTTGAAAAAGCCGCGCTTGATGTTTTTTCAAATGCGGGTTATAGGGAAATTAGAACGCCGATTTTTGAGGCGACTGAATTATTCTCGCGCGGAGTTGGTGATACTACAGATATTGTCAACAAAGAAATGTACACTTTTGAAAAAAGCGAGCGTTCCCTGACCCTTCGTCCCGAAAATACCGCAGGGGTTGTAAGAGCGTATATAGAAAATGGTATGCATAGATTTCCCACGCCGGTAAAGCTTTGGTATAAAGGCCCGATGTTCAGGTATGAGCGTCCGCAAGCCGGTAGGCAAAGGCAATTCCACCAGGTCGGGGTTGAAATGTTCGGTATTCAAGAGCCTTCAGCCGATGCCGAAGTTATTATGCTTGCGGTTGATTATCTTAAAAAACTGGGATTAAAAAATCTCGATGTTGAGATTAATTCTTTGGGCTGTCACGATTGTAGAGAAATTTATAAAGCTTCAATAAAAGGGGCTATTAAACCTTATTTAAAAGAGCTTTGCCCTGATTGTCAGGCACGTTACGAAAAAAATCCGCTAAGACTTTTAGACTGCAAAGTCGAAAGCTGTCAAAAAATATTTAAAAAATCTGAAATTCAAAAGGTTATAACTTCTGATTATATTTGTGAAAGCTGCAGCGAGCATTTTTCGGCTTTGAAAAAATATTTGGATGTTTTAAAAATCAAGTATTCTGTCAATAAATTACTTGTACGAGGGCTTGATTATTATAATAGAACCGTTTTTGAAATTAAATCAAACAACTTAGGCTCACAAAATGCCGTTTGCGGCGGCGGAAGATACGACAGTCTTGTGAAAAATCTCGGCGGAGAAGACACTCCTGCTGTGGGTTGGGCAATGGGAATGGAAAGATTAAACTCACTTTTGCCTGAACTTGAGCCTGAAAAGCTTAAGGCTTATGTGGTTTCGGATTCTACCCAAGAGGCTTTGAAATTGGTTCAGGAATTGAGAGAAAATAATATCAGTGCCGATTTTGATATGACAAGTAAAAAATTCGGTAAACAGTTGGAAAAAGCCTCAAAATCGGCACTTTATGCTTTGATTTTGGGTGAAGACGAGATTAAAAATAACAAAATTTCGGTTAAAAACCTTGCTAAATCAGAACAGATATCTGTTTCAAGATTAAAGCTTATAAATCTTTTAAAATAAATTGTTTACAATTTGACTTTTTTAGTTAATAAAACTAAAATACAAGTGTCTTTTAGTCTCGGAGGTTATTTGGACACAAAAGGTTTAAGGATTAAAATAGCTTTTACTCTGGCAGAGGTT
>Ga0116170_10000807_pt1 | contig 32799 bp, 19 predicted proteins | sample AD_JPNHW1_MetaG_FD_89797 | JGI IMG/M metagenome (GOLD analysis project Ga0116170, IMG submission 89797) | Active sludge microbial communities of municipal wastewater-treating anaerobic digesters from Japan - AD_JPNHW1_MetaG | ecosystem: Engineered > Bioreactor > Anaerobic > Digestate | place... | reverse complement strand
GCGGTGGTGGCCGTCTCGCTGCTCTCCCCGGCGGCCGCGCCGGAGATCGCCGCTGAGTTCGACCGGGCCAAGGCCCAGGCAGCCGCGCGGGATCAGCTATAAGCGGCGCAACCGGGGGCCGGATAGTAAGCGGCCCCGGCAGTTGCTGTTCGCAAAAAATCGCTCCCCATTCACATGAGGAATGGTGATGAAAAAACGCTCCCTAGTACTCCTGCTTATGCTGCTGGCGGCCACCTCCCTGGCTGCACGCGTGGGGGAGATCCTCCGGACCATCCCTTGCCCCGGGACCTGTCCAACCGGCCTCGCTTACGATGGCAAGGCCCTCTGGGTCGCCGATGCCCACACCGACCGGCTCTACCGCATCGATCCCCGTAATGGCCAGCTCCTCGGCAGCCTGGAGGCGCCCGGCTACCATCCCGAGGGCCTCGCCTGGGACGGCACCCACCTCTGGCATGCCGATGCCGGTGAGAAATATCTCTATCGCATCGACCCGGCCAACGGCCGTGCCGAAACCATCCTCGAATCCAACAGCCCCAATCCGCGGGATATCGCCTGGGACGGCCGGGATCTCTGGATGATCGACCACAAGAGCGATGCGGTGTTCCGGGTCTCGCCCATCGACGGCATGATGATCCAGACCTTCCCCTCGCCCGCCGCCGAGCCGACCGGCATCACCTACGACGGCCGCTATCTCTGGATCGCCGACCGCGGCACCGATCGCATCTACCTCGTCAATCCCGCCGACGGCCTCTGCCTCTCCTCGCTGCGCGCACCCGGCCCCTTCCCTTACGGCCTCGCCTGGGCGGAGGGAACCCTCTGGTGCGCGGATTACGAGAACCGCGAAATTTATCAGATCGAGGTGCTCAGCGACGAGATCATGACCCGCTGGGAGAAGAAGGAACTCAACCTGACCTTTCTCAAGGAGTTCCGCAATTACGGCCCCGGAACCGTGACCCGCCTCGATATCTATCTGCCCATCCCCGAGAGCCGCGACAACCAGAGGCTGCTGCAGCCGGCCGCTTTCGAACCCGGGGCGGACGAAATCATCAGCGACCGCTGGGGGCAAAAGCTCGCCCATTTCCGCTATGAGAACCTCAAGAGCGGCGCCGTGGTCAAGCCCTCCTGGAGCGTCCCGGCCGAGGTCTACAGCGTCGAGTATTTCATCTATCCCGATCGCGTCGGTCCGCTCAGCGCCATTCCGGCGGAGATCCGGGAAAAATACCTCGCGGACGGCGACAAGTACCAGATCCAGGACCCCTTCATCCAGGCCCTGGCCCATCAAATTGCCGGGACGGAGCAGAATCCCTACTGGATCGCCCGCCGCGTCTTTGAATATCTGACCGAGAATCTCAGTTACAATCTTAAACCGGTGGGCGGATGGAACCCGGCGCCGACGGTGCTGCGGCGCGGCACCGCCTCCTGCTCCGAATATACCTATTCCATGATCGCCCTGTGCCGCGCCCTCGGCGTGCCGGTGCGCTACGCCGGGGCAGTGAGCCTGCGTGGCGATGACGCCAGCGTCGATGATGTCTTTCACCGCTGGACCGAGGTCTGGCTGCCGCCGTACGGCTGGATCCCCTTCGACGCCAACAAGGGCGACGCCGACACCCCGGGCGGCAAGGTTCTCGGCATCGGCAACATCGCCAACCGCTATATCATCACCACCGAGAACGGCGGCGGCGACCTGTTCCTCTGGTTCGGCTACAATTATGGCTTCTCCTGGAGCTCGGAAGGCAAATGCCGCATCGCCGAGGAGAGCTATGGTCTCTGGTCGCCGCGCGGCGAAAAAAAGCTTTTTCGGCCGTTGTGACAAATCCCGGCAAGGCCGCCCGGCGGCGGGTGGGCGCCAGAAGAAGGCCGCCCGGGTGCGGGTGGGCGCCAGAAGAGGACCACGGGTGGGCGCCAGAAGAAGGCCGCCCGGGTGCGGGTGGGCGCCAGAAGAGGACCACGGGTGGGCGCCAGAAGAACCGGGCCGCATAACGGCGGATGGCTGGAGCGAACCGGCCGACCGGCCGAGTTCAGAGAGCGGGGCTACAGGTTGAGACAACCAGACAACGATCTGAAAGGAAAGACCAGATGCTGAAACAAATCACCGCCGGCGATCTCGTGATCTCCCCCTTTGATCTCCTCGACAAGAGCTGGGCCCTGCTGGTCGCCGGGAGCGAGCATCCCAATCCCATGACCGTCTCCTGGGGCGGCTTCGGCACGCTCTGGAACAAGCCCATGGTCACCGTCTATGTGCGCCCGACCCGCTTCACCTGGCAGCTGCTCAACGCGCACCCCGAGTTCACCCTCAATGTCATGCCGGCCCAGTTTCATGGCGCCCTCAATTACTGCGGAGCGCACAGCGGACGCGACGTGAATAAATGGGAAAAGGCCGGACTCCGGCCCCTGGAGAGCACAACCATCGCTGTGCCGCGCGTCGCCGAGGCCGCCCTCTCCTTCGAGTGCCGCCTCATGGCCTGGCAGGATTTCCAGCCGGAGCACTTTATGCAGCCCGGGATCGAGGGCCAATACCCCCGCAAGGATTATCATCGCATTTTCTGGAGCGAACCCCTGGCGATCTGGATCGATGAGAGCTGGGAACCAGCTGCGGCGGGTGCAAGATGATCTTCCGGACCAGACGATTGCGGGGGTGGATCACCCTCCTCCCGCGCCTGGGGGCCATGCTTCTCGCCCTGGCTCTACCGGTCTACGCCGTTGCAGCCGAGGCGCCAGTGCTCCTGGTCTCCCCCGAACATCCTGCGGCCGGGAGCCGCTTCCGGGTGATCGCGGCCGCTGAAGCCGGCATCGAGCAGGCCCGCATCATTGTTGCAGGACCCGGGGGCGAGTTGCACCTGCTCGGGGAGCGCAGCGGCGATGGCCCGCCCTGGTGGCGCTGCGCCGAATTCTCGGCCGGTCCTGCCGGCGTCTGCCACATCGCCCTGAAAGAGGGCCGGCATGAAATCGCCAGCCTGGACATTACGATCGCCGCCAAACCCGCCGCAGCGCCAAAACCGGAGGGCGGGATCTGGGCGAACCGCCGCCGCTGGGGGCGCGAGACCGAGCTGCTCTACGCGGCCTGGATCAACGGCCTTTTCAGCGGGGCCGCCGAAGGGACCTCCTGGAAAAGCCTGCATGCGGTGACACAGCGGCCGGAGGCGAACCTGCTCTACAATCACCTCGGACTCGGGGAGGATGATCCCGCGAGTGCGGTGCGGGTGATCATGGAGCCCGATTGCGCCGACAATCCCTTTTTCCTGCGCGCCTGGTTCAGCTGGAAACTCGGCCTGCCTTTCGGGTTCCACGAGGCGGGCCGCGGCACCCTCCGGCAGCCGCCGCATACGGCGCGCTGGATTACCAACGCCCGCGCCGCCTCGAGCGCCCACCCCGTGCGCGCCTTCAATACCTTCCTGCGCGAGGTGATGAACACCATCCACTCCGGCACGGCGCGCACGCGCCTCGAGGACGATACCTCCGATTACTATCCCCTCGATCTGACCCGCGCCGCCCTGCGCCCCGGCGCGGTTTTCGCCGACCCTTATGGCCATACCTTTGTGCTGGTACGCTGGGTCGCTCAGAGCGGCGATACGCCGGGGGTGCTGCTGGCGGTCGATGCCCAGCCCGACGGGACGGTGCAGATCAAACGTTTCTGGAAGGGCAATTTTCTCTTCACGACCAGCGGCGTGATCGGCGAGCCGGGATTCAAGGCCTTCCGGCCCATCGTCATCGAGAAGGGTCAGCCGCGACTGTTGAGCAACCGCGAGATCGCCGCTCATCCCGGCTACGGGCACCTCTCCCTCGTCCAGAAGGGGATGGCCAGTCCGGTCTTTTACGACACCATGGCGCGGCTGATCAATCCCAAACCCCTCGATCCGGAAACGGCCGTGCTCGATCTCATCACCGCCTTGCAGGAGCAGCTCAACGTCCGCGTCGAGTCGGTGGGCAACGGCGAGGCCTGGATGCAGGCCCACCCCGGCGCCGTGATCGCCATGCCCATGAATACCTCCGGTCTCTTTCAGGCCGGCGGACTCTGGGAGGACTATTCCACCCCGAATCGCGACCTGCGCGTCCTGATCGCTATCGATGCGCTCCTCGAGTTTCCGGCACGGATCGTCCGTTCGCCCGGCGACTACAAGCTCTCGAAATGGAAGAGTGCTGAAAAGGTGAAGCAGGAGCTGGAGGCGCTGATCGCTGCAGAGACGCGAAAACGGACCATTACCTATACGCACGCGAATGGCGCCAAACAGGTGCTCACCCTCGCCGAAATCATCCAGCGCCGCGAGGCGTTCGAGATGGGCTATAATCCCAATGACGGGGTCGAGATCCGCTGGGGCGCCGCGGCGGGAAGCGAGGAGATCAAAAGCTGCAAGCGGCGCGCTCCGGCTGCGCAGCTGGAGCAGATGCGCAAGCTGCGTCCCTGGTTCCAGAAACGGCTCCATCCGCCGACATGAGCAGTGGCAAAGAGAATAGCGGCCGCCTGCGTGACGCCGAGGCGGCCCTAAGCCGGGACGAACAGCGCGTGCGCCGGCTGCTCCAGGCCGCGGTGGATTACATCTACACCGTGCGCGTCGAGCACGGCCGGGCCGTCGCGACCCTGCATGGCCCCGGATGTGTGCTGGTGACCGGCTATACGCCAGAGGAGTATCTCGCCGATCCCTCGCTGTGGATCCGGATGGTCCCGGAGGAGGACCGGCCGGCGGTGCAAGCCCAGGCGGAGGCCGCTCTGCGCGGCGATTCGACGCCGCCGATTGAACACCGCATCATCCATGCCGATGGATCCACGCGTTGGGTCAAATCGGTGGTGGTCGCCCATCGCAATGACCAGGACGAGGTGACCGAGTATGACGGCCTGATCAACGACATCACCGCCCGCAAGGAGGCGGAAGAGCTGACCATCCGCCAGCAGGCGCAGCTGATCCAGGCGGACAAGATGGCGACACTCGGCACGCTGGTCTCGGGCGTCGCCCACGAGATCAACAATCCCAACAATTTCATCCTGCTCAATGCCAAGCTGATTGCCAAGGCCTGGAAAGACCTGCTGCCGGCCATGCAGCACTATTCGGAACATGAGGGCGATTTTCGCATCGTCGGCATGCCCTACTCCAAGGCCATCACCGAGATTCCCGCACTGACCCAGGCGATCGTCGACGGCACCGTACGCATCCAGAAAATCGTCCAGAACCTCAAGGATTTTGCCCGCAGCGATCCCGGAGAGCTTAACCAAAAGATCTCCATCAATGCCGTCGTCGAGGCGGCGATGATGATCGTCGCCAACCTGGTGCGCAAATCGACCGACCGGTTCACGGTGGATCTGGGAAGCGAAATACCGCCGCTGCGCGGCAATTTCCAGCAGCTCGAACAGGTGGTGATCAACCTCCTCACCAATGCTTGCCAGGCGCTGGCCAGCCGTGAACAAGGCATCACGGTGCGCACCCGCCACGACCGGGCCCGCCACCGCGCGGTGATTGAAGTCGCTGACACGGGCGCCGGCATCGATCCCGAACAGGCCAGGTACATCTTTGATCCCTTTTATACGACACGGCGCGACATCGGCGGCACCGGGCTTGGCCTGGCGATCTCCTACAATATGGTCAAGCGCCATGGCGGTGAGCTGCTTTTTACATCCATACCCGGCGAGGGGACGGTGTTCGGCGTCGTCCTGCCCCTGCCCTGATCCGCCTGTAAGGAGGCGTGCCCATGAGCGATACGCTCTACCCCGAATATCCCGTACTGCTCGTCGACGACGAGGAGGAATTCCTGCGTAGCGCCGGCTATACCTTGATCTCCGAAGGTATCACGCATGTCGAGACCTGCCAGGATAGCCGCCAGGTCATGGAGCGGCTAGCGCGGCAGAGCTATGCGGTGATCATTCTCGACATGATGATGCCGCATTTGTCCGGGGAGGAGCTGCTCCGTCTGATCGTCCGCGACTATCCGGATGTTCCGGTGGTCATCATCACGGCGATCAACGAGGTGGAGTGGGTCGTCAAGACCATCAAGGCCGGGGCCTTTGATTATGTGGTCAAGCCGGTTGATGATGCCCGTCTGCTGACGGTGGTGGTGCGCGCCTTGCAGCTGCGCGAGGTCCGCGACGAGAACCTCAAGCTCAAGCAGTACCTGCTCTCGGCACGGCTGGAGCATCCCGAGAAATTTACATCCATCATCACCGAGAGTCCGGCGATGCGCGGGATTTTTCAGTACATCGAGACCATCGCCCGCACGCCCCTTCCGGTTCTGGTCACCGGCGAGACCGGCACGGGCAAGGAGCTGATCGCCCGCGTCCTGCACGAGCTCAGCGGACGCCGCGGCGAGTTTGTTGCTCTCAATGTGGCGGGGGTAGACGATCATTTCTTTTCCGACACTCTCTTCGGCCACACCCGCGGGGCCTTCACCGGGGCCGACCGCGAACGCAAGGGCTTGATCGAGCAAGCCGCCGGCGGCACGCTCTTCCTCGATGAGATCGGCGACCTCAGCCTCGAGTCCCAGGTCAAGCTGCTGCGGCTGCTGCAGGAGGGGGAGTACTATCCCCTCGGTGCGGATGCTGCGAAATCCTCGGACGCGCGCGTGGTGGTCGCCACCCTGCGCGACATTGACGATCTGCAAAAGAGCGACCATTTTCGCAAGGATCTCTATTACCGACTCAACTCCCATCACATCGCCCTGCCGCCCCTGCGCCAGCGGCGCGAGGATATCCCGCTGCTGGTCGACCATTTCCTGCGGCAGGCGGAGAGCAGGCTCGAGAGGCGCAGGATCACGCCGCCGAAGGAGCTTTACGCCCTGCTCGCCCATTATGCCTTTCCCGGCAACATCCGCGAGCTGGAGGGGATGATCTATGATGCCGTCAGCCGCCACAAGGGGGGCGTCTTATCGCTTGAGAGCTTCCGCCGGGTGGTCGATCCCGGCCGGCCGGAGGGGGAGGTGCGGCCGCCCGCAGTGGAGGAGCCGGCGGCGGAGGGATTGATCGCTTTCGGGGAGACCCTGCCCACCTTGCGGCAGGCGGAGCGCGTCCTGATCGCCGAAGCGCTGCGGCGGGCGGAGAATAATCAGGGGATCGCCGCGGGGATGCTGGGATTGACGCGCCGTGCCCTCAATAACCGTTTGCAGCGCGAAAAATAGCTGCCGAACTCGTCGCCGCCTGCACCCGCATTTCACTCCCGTTCTGCCCCGTATTCTTCCGTTCTGGCCGCCGGACTCGTCGCAGCCTGCACCCGCATTTCACTCCCGTTCTGCCCCGTATTCTTCCGTTCTGGCCGCCGGGCCTGCCACGGATGCGCCGGTCCGGCGATCTGTGGCACCAGCCTAACCTGCAATAAATCAAGTGAATAGTCCTGCACAAAAGCTGCGGCCTGCAAAAATGTGGCACCCCTTTACTGCCTCCCCTGGAAGATGTCCACGACACAAAAGATTGATAAAATGGAATTTATGATTTTTCCCCCATTTTGGCATGCTGCTTGCTAATAGCTGGCCCGAAGGGCGGCAGCGCGCCGTTCTTACCCTGTAGTCCCTCAAATGAATTCCAAGGAGGCAGATATGAAAAAGCTCATGATGATCATGCTGGTGGTTGGTCTGATGGCGGGATTCAGCTACGCCGCGGACAATTCGGATACGCTCAGTGCGGCCAGGCTGGCCTATGCGGTCGAGAATTACAAACTGGCCTTAAAGTCGGAGAATCCCGGCGTGCGTTCCAGCGCTCTCTACATGCTGGCGCTGATCAAATCCAGATACCCCGAGACTCAGGTCGCTGAGGTCAAGGGCGAGCTGGGCAAGCTCAGCCGCAAGGATGAGGATCCCCTGGTGCGGCTCCATGCCAACCTGATCCTCAGCTATTTCCGCAGTGACAGCCTGATGGCCAAGATCAAGGTGGAAGATCCCCAGGCTCCAGTGGCCTTTTTCTCGCAGCTCGTAGCCGAGATGACCGCCAGCCCGGAAGAGGTAAAGTAGCACCCTCCTGGCAGCGGCGGCATTCGGGGATGCTCTCCCTGCGGCCGCACCCTGTTGCCGGTGAGCAGGAACCCGCGTTACGGCGGCACTTCTCCAGAGGCGCCGCCGCAGCCGGTTTCCGCAAGCACGGTCCTGCTCCATTGACAGCTCAAAAACAAGCCCCGTCCTCCTGAACCGGAAGACGGGGCTTGTTTATTGGACGCCTTGCATGCCCGCAGCGACCCGAGCGTGGGGATTGTTCTCCGCGAAGAACTCTCTCTGCGGCCTATCCCAGCCAGTTGCCGATTCGATCCCATGCTCTTTCGACCATCCGGGCCTGGCCGCGATCATAATGGCTCCTGATATGATCGACAATCTGGCGCATTCCCTCAAGCCCGAGCGTGGCATCGATTTCAGCACCGATGGTCCGGCACAGCGCCTCGCCCTCGCCCTTGTCAAGGACATTGGGTATCCGGGCGAGCCGGGATGCATACCCTTCAATTATTTCCTGTGCGGCGGCCGCTGACTCCAGATCCGCTGGCGGCTGTATATCGGCCTGCTCGGTCACGGATCCGGCTGAATCAAAATCCAAAAGATAGTTTTTGGCGCGACCGCTGTACTGGATCGCCAGAACATGAGCCCTGTTCAGGCCGTCTGCGGAACTGGAGAATTCCTGCATCATCCGCTCATAGCTGGCATCAAAGTCCCGTTGCGAAAGCCCCACTTTGAAATGGTCGGCCACGCTGGTTACCTCTTTTTTTACCACTTGCGCAATACCCTTGGCCGCGAAACATACGCCATGGTAGCCGTTGGCGTTGCTTTGGTGCTTGAGGATCACATCGATCATTTCATCCGCCATGACCGCTGTACAAAAATCCTGGATATCCCCGTTGCACAGATCGAGCGGTGCCTCCAGCCAGAGGGGATCGTCGATGTTATCCGGAAAGGCCAGGTTCGCGCGCAGAATGGGATAGCCGCCGTGCAAATAAGAGTTGAAATGAATTTTCCAGGGACGTTTGGAGCCAATGACTTCCGTCAGCGTGGCAAAATCGGGTACCAGATCTTCAGAGAGCATCACCAGGATGCAGCCGCGCTTGTTCAGGGCTGTAAAATGGAGGATATCCAGTGGCAGGGTGGCAAATCTGTCATCCCAGCTGGCGAGGATGGCCGACCTGCCGGTGCCACTGCCAAAGTTGTTCTCTGCCGCTTGCGAGCGGAGATTGTCTTCCAAAGAGGCCGTGCGTCTTTCCGGGAATTGGACCTTCTTCTCAAAGAAATCGAACATCGCAACCTCCCTCATTCAGGTTTGGATCACAGCCGGGCACGGCGGATGCAGAGAGCGTTCATTTCAGCTGCTTTTTTGATCGCGTGCATGGAGCATGGTTTTGAACCGGCCCATAAGCGTGAGCTTTTCGGCGGACAGGATAGAGGTATCGATAAATCCATAGGTAAGAATTTCGGCATTTACCGTCAGCACATGAATCTGAGGGGCCTCCACGCGCATCGCCACAGCTCTGAGCGGCAGGGCCGTACCAAGCACTATTTTGGTGGAGCGCAGGTCATGGACGAACAGGAGGTTGTCCTGGCCGAGAGAATAGAGGGTATGGTGGGCACTGTCGATGGCGACCGCAATAACCGGGGCCATATGGGCGAGGCGCTGAAAGATGCGTTTTCGGCTGTGGACATCCCAGGCCACCAGGACGCCGTTCAGGGTGCCGCAGGCGGCATAATGCCCGGTGCTGTCCAGGGCCACGCAGGTCGCAAAATGGCCATGCCGTCCGAGAACGGATTCTCGCCACGATGTTTGGCTCTGGCGATAGCAGATTTCGCCATTCAATAGGGAAATTACGCAGGCGGCCGGGCGATCGCCGGCCGCGATAGCCTGGACGCCGCTCGTGAATTCCAGCTCGGCGAGAGAAATGACGGTACGGCTCTCCAGGTCGACGATCTGATCGCGGCTGGTGCCCGCGGCCGGCCGCTGGCCCGGCGTGCTCGTGGTCAGGGCGGAGAAGGAGAGTTCCGGAAAATCCCTCGTCCACACCGGCGCGCTGCCTTTCCAGCGGACCGCCTTGCCGCCCCGGTCAACGGTAAAGGCTGTCGGCCTGGAAGCGGGCTCATGGGTAAAAGCGATCCCGCTGACCGGATAGCGATGCGGTGTTTCGCTCAGCTCGACCGGAGCCCTGCCGCGCTCGATCCAGGTCAGTTTGCCCCCGTACTGCGTTTTGGCTTCCGAGTTCAGCCCGGCGATGGCCAGAGCCTGCCGGCCTCCCGGTGCGATGGCGCCGGTGACCAGATTGCCCGCGGGCATCCATACCCGCTCCGGCGCGGCCTGGGGAAGGGATTCCTGGATATGCAGCCGGCCGCTCTCCGCTCCCACCAGTAACCGGTCGCACCGGCGGATATAGGCCAGCACGGTCGCACGATGCGGAGATTCCCAATCCGGTTTGGCATTGCCGCTGCCTTTGTTCAGCACCGTGAGTTCGCGGTTTTCAGCAACCTTGATTTCGAGGAGATGGTCCGTGGCAGTGGCTGCGAACCACCGGCCGTCAGGACCGGCGCACAGGTATTTAAGCGCCGGGATGCTGACGCGTGCAGCCGCCTGGTCGGCGGCCGCCAGGGAATAGAGCGTCAGATACTTTTGCGCGTCGGTCACCAGCACACCGCGGCCGTCGTGCGTCAAACGGAGAAAGTCAATCTTCCCGGGATGGCGGACCAGCGCGGACAGGATCTCATCCTGGCACGTATAGCGGCAAACGCTGTTGTCCGCATAAAAATAGAGCTGGCGCCCGGGCTTGTCGAATGCAAAGCGGTCTCGGCCGAACTCAAAGGCGTGAAATATTCTTCCGCCCCGATAGGTCTTTTCCGTGATCTTGTTGACGCGCAAATCGATGCTGTAGATATGGGCGGATCCGAGGATAATCCCGGTGTTCTCGTCCTGGAAAAAGCAGCCGACAAATTGTTCGAATTGATCAACATGCCAGATCAATCGATGGATGCCGGATTGCAGATCCCACAGCAGCACCGAGGCGTCGTCGCTGCAGGAAAGGGCGCGCCGGCCATCCGCGGAAAACGAGATGCTGCTGACCCAGGAGGGGTGAGCATTGGCGAGCCAGATCGGCGCATCCTCATCCATCGCCCAATAGCCAATACTGCCATCCAGGGCACCACTGAGAAAACGGGCGCCGTCCGGCGAAACCTCCAGGGCCGTAATCGGAGCCGAGTGCCCCTTGCCATCGCCCGCACCCGCCGATACGGGCTCCTCCAGAGTCAAGCCGATGCCTTTGCTGCGGTTCACCGCATGCAGCAATTTTTCGGAGTAGGTGCCTTGCCGGTTCATGGGCAAATAGTTCGCCACCTCTTGAATCAGGGCGAACGGGAATTGCGCCAGCAGGGCGCTACGCTCTGACAGCAGCCGGTGCAGGGTTTTCCAGTTCTGTGCTACCGGGAGATCCGGATGCATCCTGATGGCTTCAGACAGATTGACCAGCAATTCACGGATTCCAGGGTACTCCTGATGCTCTGCGCGTGCGCCGTATTTTACCGCCAGGGCTTGAAGATACGCCGGGTCGTCATAAAGGGCCTGCAAATCCGTCAGCTCATGGCTCTGCAGCAGATGAAAAGCGAGTTCATTCAGCGCCCGGCCTGAGGCTTCCGTCCAGTTTTCGTTCTCTTCATGGCGGCTTATTATCCTGAAGAACCTGGCCAGGTTTTTATGATAGGAGACGATCTGGCCGGAGGCCGTCAGGGCATCGCGCACGCAATCGGCCACCTGGTTGTAATAAAAGCTCAAGAGGTTGGCGTCATCCCCGGGGCGTTCCGCCAGATACGGCGCCAGATCATAATAGAGCTTCGCCCAGATGACATCCGGCAATTGATCGACGTTTTGCGGCGACTTGCGGTAACGCGCTCTGAAATCCTCGCGGACCTGATCATCCATCCACAGCGCCTTGACCAATTCATCTTCACTCAGGCCATATCGCGCCAAAACGAGAAAGGCCGAACTGCGGTCCACCATGGGGCGGCCATGCTTGTCATTCCCCGAAATCCGGTCGAGCATGGCCCGCATCAATTCGTTGGCGGACGTCGCCAGCTTTTTCGCGGGAGAGTAGGAGCGCCACTGACTGGTTTCGGTGCAGGCAAGACGCAAAAAAAGCGGTGAACCATCCCTTCGCACCGCTTGCAGCAGCTCTTGGCGCTGGTCCGGCATCAGGGTGCGGTGTAGCTCGTTAAAAAGCTGGTCGATCAATTGCACACTTTCATCTTCATAGAGCTCGGGAACGGGGAGAAAGAGACCTTCCACCAGGTATTCCTGCAGCGCAGAGAGCATGGCCCCGTCCGCCACGGAGACGATCATGGCAACATGCGGGGGAAGCGATCGGGGCAGCCAGGCCAGGTTGCGTCCCTCCTGATCGCTCAGCTGATCGAGTGCATCGAGAAAGAGGGCGAGCGGGTGCTGTTCCGAGGCCTGCCGCAGGCACTCCTGAAACTGGTCCATCAGGGCCGCGTAATCCGCGGTCACCCAATTCGCGGTCCTTTCGGCCTCTTCCTGCACCTCGGCAAGCGTTTCACAGGCGTTGCTGAGGATCTGGCGGCTGCGTGATGATTGCGGCGTAAGCCCGAGAAAACGCAAAAAGGCGAAGTGACTTGTGCTGAGTTTATGCGCCATCGCCATCAGCGCGGATTTGCCGGTGCCCGGTTTGCCGTGGAGCACCAGGATGCGCCCCTGGGGATCGGCGAGATAGCCGGCGATGCGCCTGAGCAGTGCATCCCGGCCGACGAAGAGACGCGTATGCTCCTCGGCTTGTGTTGCGTGGATATTGCTTTCCTTGAGAACCGCCGGAATATGTGTCGACTGGCTGACATCGGCTACTATGGCCGTCGCCACTCTCCGCCATACCGCCTCGCACAAGCATTCCTGCTGCGGCGTGGTATTCAGCAAGCGCAGGCATTCGTCCAGGGTTGCAGGCAGGCGGCCGATATGCGCTGTTGTCGGACCAGCATCGGACCACTCCGCATGCAGATCCAGGCAGCGCTCATTCAGCAGCAGGCGCAACCGCTCCTTCAGGGCGGTGATGCGCCGGGTGGCATCAAGATCGATCTGATCCTGATCATCAAAATCCAGATAGTCGCGGGCGAGGCGCGAACGTGGCATGCCGTCAATCTGGCGAAAATAACAGGTGACATGATTTTTGGCGTCGGGAACGTCGAACAGACCCGCATAGATTTCCTGTTCTGTGACCGAGGCGGTATAACGGACCTGATCCCGGGTGCGGAGATCCCGGATGGAGGCGGCGAACAGGGCCTGGAGCCTTTTTTCGACCGGACTCCAGATCTGCTGATCTGTAAAAAGGCCTTGCCGGGGCTGGAGCAGATAGACGGATGGAATCGAGTTGGCGTCCAGCCGATACCATCCCGGTTGGCGGGGATCCTGGTCCTCCTGCCAAAGCAGCAAGCGGCGATCCTCGGAAGTCAGGGAGGCTGCGATGATCTCCATTTCACCGAGCGGGATCGTCGAGGGCAGCGGCCGCCAGCCGTAGCGTTCACCCAGCAGGATGACAAAATTCAAGCGGGGACTCGCTTGCTGGCAGCGGCGGATCTCGTTCAAGCAAATGTTGGTGGTTTCCTGGGAGAGCTGGGCTTCTTCGCTGATGCCCCAGCGCAGGTCGATGGGTTGAAAGCGGGCGCCGTGCCGGGTGCAGAGCTCTTTCAGGCGGGGGAACACCTGCTCGTGCAATGCCGATCGTTCCGCGCGCAGGTCGGCGAACGTCGAGCTGAAAAATACCCGGAATGTTTTCGAACTGCTTGCAGGCATAGATAAGAATAAGATGATGTCATTTGCCGGAAATGAGAACAGGGCCACAGGATAGAGAAAAGCCCACACAATAGAGAACAGGTCACAGGATTGAGAACAGGGTACAGGAAAGCGAACAGACTACAGGAAAACGAACAGAAAACCGGGAAAAGGAAATGGCATGAAATGGCAATGGTATGGAAAGGCCGACACCGGAGTGCTGTCCGGCGCGGCTGCAAGGAAATGGCGAATAATCCTCCTGATCTGGCGCTGCGGACGCCGCCCTTGCCACGTTTCAGAGGGCCAGGCCACACCCGGCGGAATCGTCACTGCTATCTTGACGGAAAATAGCCAATACAGACCGGAAATGCAAGTGAATTTGCGAAAAATTTGACCGGAAAATCGCTGCGGATGCTGCAGGCACAGCGTTCAGGCCGGAAATGCGCAACCCGAAGCAGAGGTATGCGCGACAGCTGGCTCCCCGGCATGGCGGCATCCCGCCTCGCCGGTGCATGCCGCTTAAAATTCTGCGCCGGCGCGGTCCGGCCTGCGCTTGGGCGGCCATAAATCAAGCCGCCGGCAAAGATACTGATTGCATTTCGCAATTTTGGGCCTTATTTTATCCGGTACGCTCACGAGCCGGTGGACGAGCCGGTGGACGAGCCGGTGGACGAGCCGGTGGACGAGTCGGCGCACAAGCCCGGCTTGTTCCCGCCCAACCCAATGCAAAGGAAGCCGCGTCATGCTCAAACACATTCCCGCCCTGCTGGGTCCGGATCTGCTGAAAATCCTCATGGAGATGGGGCACGGTGACGAACTCGTCATCGCCGACGGCAATTTCCCCGCCGCCGCTGTTGCCCGTAGACTGGTGCGCCTGGATGGCCATACGGTCCCGGCGGTGCTGCAGGCCATCCTGCAGCTTTTTCCACTCGATACCTATGTGGAAAAGGCGGTCGGGCTCATGGCGGTCGTGCCGGGCGATCCGGCCCAGCCCGCGATCTGGGAAGAGTACCGCACTATCCTCCATGCCAGCGGGGAATCCTTTAGCCAATTCGAATTCATCGAGCGATTCGAGTTTTACGAAAGGGCCAAAACAGCCTATGCCGTGATCGCCACCAGCGAGCCGGCCAGTTATGCCAATATCATCCTGAAAAAAGGGCTGGTGGCGGCGGCCCCTTCCGCAATTCCGGATACGATCTGAATGCTTTACAACTCTGCGAGGTGGACGGCATGGATTTTCTGAAACTCTTCAGGAGCGATGACGGCCGGAATTATTTCTTTACCTTTGTCATCATCAGCACCCTGTTCCTGCTCTGGGGCACCCTGAACGGCATGATCGATGTTATGGACAAGCATTTTCAGGACCTGCTCCATTTATCCAAGGCGCAGTCGGCCTGGGTCCAGTTTTCCCATTATCTCGGCTACTTTCTCATGGCGCTGCCCGCCAGCTGGCTGGCACGGAAGCTCGGCTACAAGGGCGGCATTATCTCCGGACTTTTGCTGGTGAGCCTGGGCGGATTCTGGTTCATCGCCGCCACCCGCATCTCGACCTTCTGGAGTTTTCTTCTCGGCGTCTGCCTGATCGCCATGGGATTGACGATTCTCGAAACGGTGGCCAATCCCTATACCACCGTGCTGGGCCCGAAACAATTTGCGGCGACACGCATCAACCTGGCGCAATCCTTCAACGGGATCGGCTGGATTCTCGGCCCGATCATCGGCGGCGCTTTTTTCTACTCCACACAAGGGGCGGAGGTGGCCCAGCAGCAGCTTTATATCCCCTATTCGGTTGTAGCCGTGATCGTGCTCGTCATGGCGCTCATTTTCTATCTGCTCGACATCCCGGATCTGAATACAGAGGATGAATACCGTCTCAACGATCCCGATGACAGGAAATCCGGCCGCTCCCTCTGGTCGCATCGCCATTTTACGGGGGCCGTGCTGGCGCAGTTCCTCTACGTCGCCGCCCAGGCCGGCATCTTCAGCTTTTTCATCAATTATATGGTTGAGGAGACGCCGGCGCTCTCCCAGGCCTTGTCCGGCGGCAGCTTTTTCGCGGAGCGCACCAGTTTGCGCCAGGGTGCGCTTTTTGTCAATGAAAAGGGCGCGACCTTTTTGCTGGGCACCATCGGATTCCCCCTGTTTCTCCTCGGACGCGCCACGGGTGCGGCCCTGCTGCGCAAGGTCAAGGCCCATCTGGCCCTGGGGACCTATGCCCTGATCAACGTCCTGGTTTGCGGCCTGGTGGTGCTAAGGCTTGGATGGATTTCGGTGGCAGCGGTGTTTCTCAGCTTTTTCTTCATGTCGATCATGTTTCCGACCATCTTTTCACTGGGCATCTACGGTCTCGGCATCCAGGCTAAAAAAGCCTCGGGCTTTATTGTCATGGCCATCATGGGCGGGGCCATCATGCCCAAGCTCATGGGCTATCTTGGCGATATCTACAATATGTCGGTGGGCTTTCTCATGCCGATGGGCTGCTTCGCGGCGGTTGCGTGTTATGGGTACTTCTGGCAGCGGCTGAGCGCGGGAAGGCCGGAGATCAGGTAAATTTCCCGGGAGTCGTGATGAAGCGCACAAAAATGATCGAGGATGCCAGGAGCGCCAGCTCGCGCCGGGACTTTATCCGGCAGACGGGTGCGGCGGCAGCTGGCCTGATGCTCGCCCCCTGGTTGAAATCGCCGGGCGTCGTCGGCTACAACCGCAAGCAGGAGGCCTACCGTGCGACGGTGGCCCTGGCCGATACCGCGAACACGCCGGCGGACAGTTATCTCTACGATGATCCAGGCGGCGGTGTCCGGCAAAAGGTGAAATACCTGCTCGATCTGCTCGAGCAGAACCAGCCCGGCAGTATCGCCTCGCTGTTCGGCAGCGGCCGGAAGGTGGCCATCAAGATCAATCTGACGGGAGGATCGGGCAACGCCACCAGCTCGCGGCTGGGCCGCTATACCATCACCGAGGCGGTGTGGACGCACCCGGCGGTGATTCAGGCGGTCGGTCAGTACCTTCTCGAAGCCGGGGTGCAGCCCGCCGATCTCTACCTGGTGGAAGCTTTCTGGGACACGGGATGGCAGAAGCCGGGCTCCACCGCCCCGTTCGGCGCGCTGGACAAATTTGGCTACCGGGCGGTACAGCAGGCCCTGGGCTGCCAGGTGGTCGATCTCAATGACCTGACCCCGGACCATCTGGTCGAGGTAGCGACCGGCAGCAGCTACTTCAACCTGCCTGCGCTGACGATGAACAAGATCTTGCAGACGGTGGATGTCTTTATCTCGCTGCCCAAGCTGAAACACCATTCGGCGGCGGGGTATACCGGTGCGCTCAAGAACCAGGTCGGGATCGTCCCGTATCCGCTTTATACCATCACGGGGGACAGCGGCCGCAGAGGGGCCCTCCATCATCCCGCCACCTCGGCTGCGGAATGGAATTACCTGCCCGAGAGCATTTGCGATTTGCATGCGGCCCGTCCGGTTCATCTTGCGGTGATCGATGCCATCCGCTGTGCGACCGGCGGGGAGGGAACCTGGTGCGCGAATTTTGTGCCCTGCGCCAAGCATGCGCTCCTGGCCGGAGTCGACCCCGTCGCCACCGACAGCATCGGGGCCGTGTTGATGGGCCTCGATCCCGGTGCGGCCTCCCTGCCCTTGCCGGCGGCGATCAGCAACGGCGGCCAATCCTCAGAGATCACCGACAACCACCTTCATCTCCTCCATGGCCAGGGCGCCGGCACCAATCAGCTTGATGAAATCCAGCTCGTCGGAGACGGGTCCGGCCTGATCAGTTCGGTCGAATCCGGCCCGCTGCCGCCTTCCGGCTTCAGACTGTGCGCCAATTTCCCCAATCCCTTCAATCCAGCGACCATGATCGTCTTTTTCCTGCCGGAACGGGCCCGGGTCTCCCTGCGCGTCCATGATCTGCGCGGCCGGCTGGTCGCGACGCTGCTGGAGGGGGAGCTGCCGGCCGGCGAGCACCGGTTGCAGTGGAGCGCGACCGGTTTGGCCAGCGGTGTCTATTTCTGCCGGATGACCGCGCCACACTACAACGAAAGCATCCGGATGATCTATCAGCGATAAGCAGTTCCCTGCAGCGCTGCCTCGCTGCAGCGCCTGGCTCATGCCGCCGGAACGATTCGCCGGCAGCCATGGCCCGAGCGCTCTGCTGCGAACGAAAATCCATTCACCATTTTCAAGAGAAGAGAAGATGATCCTGAAACGATGTGTCGCCGCGGCTGTGCTGCTGTGTCTGACCCCCCTTCTCCTGGCCCAGGGGGTGGCTCCCTCCCCCGCCGGCGCCGCTGATCCGGAGTTCGGCCGTTGGGCGGCGACGCCGCCGATGGGCTGGAACAGCTGGGATTGTTTCGGTCCCACGGTCGCCGAGGCGGAAGTCAGGGCCAACGCGGAGTATATGGCGACGCATCTGCGTCCGTATGGCTGGGAGTATATCGTGGTGGATATCCGCTGGTGCGTCGAGAATGACAAGGCCCACGGCTACAACGAAACCGATCCGGTCCTGGCCATGGATGAGTACGGCCGGCTGCAGCCGGCGGTTAACCGTTTTCCCTCCGCCGCCGGAGGTCTGGGTTTCAAGCCGCTGGCCGACTATGTCCACGGCCTGGGATTGAAATTCGGCATCCATATCATGCGCGGCATCCCAAAACTGGCGGTTGAGCGGCGAACCCCGGTCCTTGGCACGGCGCGCACCGCTGCGGATATCTCCAGCACCCGGCAGCTGTGCACCTGGTTGCGGGATATGTATACGGTGGAGGCGGACAGCGCGGGCGCGCAGGACTATTACAACTCGCTGTTCGCTCTCTACGTTTCCTGGGGCATCGATTTTATCAAGGTCGATGACATCGCCGATCCCTACCATGCCGATGAAATCGCGATGATCCGCAAGGCCATCGATGGCTGCGGCCGGCCGATCGTCCTGAGCCTGTCGCCCGGTCCGACGCATCCGGAAAATGCCGGCCATGCCAGCGCGCACGCCAATATGTGGCGCCTCACCGCTGACTTTTGGGACAACTGGACGCAGCTGGAAGAGCATTTCGCCCTCTTTGCGACATGGATTTCACACATGCGTCCCGGCCATTGGCCGGACGGCGATATGCTGCCGCTCGGCCGGATCGGCCTGCGCGCCGAGCGCGGCGATCCCCGCCACTCCCGCTTCACCCCGGATGAGACGGTCACGCTGTTGACCCTCTTTTGCATCTGCCGCTCGCCGCTGATGTTCGGCGGCCATCTCCCCGACACCGACCCCTTTACCCTTGCCCTGATCACCAACGGGGAGGCGCTCTCCGTGCTGCAAAAAAGCCGGAACAATCGGCTGCTCTTTAGCGAAGGCGGCCGAATCGCCTGGGCTGCCGATGATGCCGAATCCGGCGATACCTTTGTGGCTCTTTTTTATACCGGCGCGGATCCTGGCGGCGCCAATTCTGCCGGTGCGGCCACGACCAGCGGCTCCGGCCGGCTGGAGCGTGCCGCCGGCGCCGCGGCGGGAGCGGCAGCGGGCGATTCGGTCCGGATGCAGCTGCCGACCGCCCGGCTTGGCCTCATGGGGAAAATCCGGGTGCGCGACCTCTGGGCGCAGCAGCCCCTCGGGACCTTCCATCACGTGATACCTGTGGATGTCCGCAGCCATGGCGCGCGCCTGCTGCGGGTGCATCCCGTACGCTAAAGGAGCGGCAGCCATGGCCAACGAACCCAACAAGATCATCTATTCCATGATCGGCGTCAGCAAGGTCTACCAGCAGAAAGCCGTTCTGAAGAATATCTCGCTCTCCTATTTCTACGGCGCCAAGATCGGCGTCCTCGGACTCAACGGTTCGGGAAAAAGCACGCTGCTACGGATCCTCGCCGGAACCGAAAAGGATTTTATCGGCGAGACCGTGCTTTCGCCCGGCTATACCGTGGGGATGCTCGAGCAGGAACCCCTCCTCGACGAATCTAAAAGCGTCCGGGAGATCGTGCAGCAGGGGGTGCAGGAGGTTGTCGACCTTCTCGCCGAATATGAGGTCATCAACGGCCGCTTCGCCGAGCCGATGAGCGATGGGGAAATGGACAAGCTGATCGTGCGCCAGGGGGAGGTGCAGGAAAAGCTCGACCACCTCAACGCCTGGGATCTGGATTCGCGCCTGGAGCTGGCGATGGACGCGCTCAACTGTCCGGCCGGCGATACCCCGGTCCGGGTCCTTTCCGGCGGCGAGCGCCGGCGCGTAGCCTTGTGCCGGCTGCTGCTGCAGCAACCCGACATCCTTCTCCTCGACGAACCGACCAACCATCTCGACGCCGAGACGGTGCTGTGGCTCGAGGCCGAGCTGAACCGCTATCCGGGCACGGTCATCGCGGTCACCCATGACCGTTATTTTCTCGATAATGTCGCCGGCTGGATCCTCGAACTGGACCGGGGCGAGGGCATTCCCTGGAAGGGCAATTACTCCTCCTGGCTGGAGCAAAAAGAGGCGCGGCTGCTGCTGGAGGAGAAGAAGGAGACCGAGCGGCAAAAGACCCTGCGACGCGAGCTCGAATGGATCCGGATGACGCCGCGGGCACGCCAGGCCAAGTCGAAAGCGCGTATCACTGCCTATGAGCGCCTGCTCGAGGAGGAGAGTACCGCACGGCAAAAGGATCTGGAGCTCTATATCCCCCCCGGACCGCGGCTGGGCAAGATCGTCATCCAGGCGGAGCAGATCCGCAAGAGTTACGGCGACCGGATCCTGTTCGAAGAGTTCTCGTTCCATCTGCCGCCCGGCGGTATCATCGGCGTGATCGGCCCGAATGGCGCCGGCAAGACCACCATGTTCCGGATGATCGTCCAGGACGAGCAGCCCGACAGCGGCACCATCCGCATCGGCGAGACCGTACGGCTCGCCTACGTCGACCAGAGCCGGGCTGCGCTCGATCCGGAGAAGAGCGTATGGGAGATGATCAGCGGCGGCGACGAACGGTTCCGCCTCGGCGACCGCGAGATGAATTCGCGCGCCTATGTCGGCCAGTTCAATTTCCTCGGCAGCGACCAGCAAAAAAGGATCGGCCAACTCTCCGGCGGCGAACGCAACCGCGTGCATCTGGCGCTGGCCCTCAAGCAAGGCGCCAACGTGATCCTGCTCGACGAACCCACCAACGATCTCGATGTCAACACCATGCGCGCACTGGAGGAGGGACTGCTGAGTTTCGCCGGCTGCGCGGTGGTGATCAGCCATGACCGCTGGTTCCTCGACCGGATCTGCAGCCACATCATCTCCTTTGAAGGCGACAGCGGGGTGGTCTGGTTCGAGGGCAACTTTAGCGACTATCAGGAAAACCGCCGGCAGCGTCTCGGCAAGGCGGCCGATGTGCCCCACCGCGTCAAATATAAACGTCTGACCCGATGATCCCTCCCGATACTCTTGCCTGTAATGCCGGGAAAAACCTGCGCGATCATGCGTAAAACATAAACGTCTGACCCGCTGATCCCCGTTTTTGCGATCCTGCTGACCTGCCAAATCCGCGGCCGGCGCGCCCTGCGCCGGCCCCTCCCGATACCCGCTCTTGCGATCCCTTCGACCGGCCATACCCGGGGGCAACGCGCCCGGCGCTGCCCCTGACTTGCGGGCAGCCGGATCGACCCGCCTGCTCCGCTGTGGCTGCAGCATTTTGCGGCAAGGGCAGGAATGCCTGGAGCGTGCCGGAATTAACCTCTCCGGGCGGATGTTGCCAATCATACATAACCAACCACGCGTTCTCAAACTCGACTGCACACCCCTACATCCCTTTTCTGCCAGCCCGGACCAGAGCTAATTCGTTCGCTATTTCAGGATTAATATCTCAGGGTCGAGTACTATGCCTGAAAAAAAACGCATCGTCGCCGTTTTGTTCATTCTGGTGATGAGCCTGCACGGTTGGGCACAGGAGCAACCGTTCCCGCCGGATAGCGCCCTCGCCACTGCACTCCACCATTTGCGCGGCAAGCCGCTGCTGCTCCAGCAGGCGATCGAGATGGCCCTTGCCAATGCCACCGATCTGCAGCAGGCGGCCGCTGGGTATCGGGCTGCAACCGGGGCACGCCGCAGCGAACGGGGTTCTTTCGATCCCGAATTCTATGTGCAGTTCACCCGCGAAAATCAGCATCTGCCGAGCGCCTCCTTTTTTACCGGCGCGCCGGTCTTGAAAACCCAGCAAAACACCGGATCCAGCGGCGTGCGCTGGCTGCTGCCGACCGGTACCGCCATCGATCTTTCACTCAATTCCAACCGCCTCCGCACCAACTCCGGATTTGCCTTTCTCAATCCGGAGAACGTCCTTTTCGGCAATCTGACGGTACGTCAGCCCATTCTCGGCGGCTTCGCGGCTTCGGGCCGCAAGAATCTGGAACAGGCCGAACATCGCCTCGATGCGGCCCTGGCCGGACTGGACCAGAAAACGCTGGATGTCGCCGCGGCGGCGGAGCAGTTGTATTGGGATCTCTACCAGGCGGAACGCGATCTGGCCGTCCAGCAGCTCAGCCTTAACCAGGCTGAGGCGCTGCTGAAAGAGGCCTCGCTGCGTGCCCAATCGGGCCTGATCGGACCGGTACAGGTGGCCAGCGCCAAAACCTTTCTGACCCAGCAGCAACTGCAGTTGCTCGACCGGGATGAGCAATGTACCCGCGCCTCGGAGCAACTGGCGGTGCTGCTCGGCCATCGCCCCGGCGAGGGTGAGGAGCGCTTCCTGACGCTCGACGAGCCGCCGGACGAATTCCCCTTGCCCGATGTCGAACAGCTGGTTCACGCTGCCCTGGATCATAGCCTCGCGCTCAAGGCGCTTTCCGCAGAGATCGCCGCCCGGCAGACGATGGTTCAGGCCGCCGCCTGGGAGCAGCTGCCGCAGCTGGATTTGTTGGGCTCCCTCGGCGGCAACGGCCTGTCGGGTGCGCCGAATGATGTGGTCTTTCTCGGGGATACCCTGCGTTCCAGTATCCGCGGCTCTTTCAATCATGCGGTCACCCAAGCTCTGCATCGCGACTATCCCGCCTGGATGGTGGGGGTCTCCCTGAGCATGCCAATCGGCTTGCGGCATGGCCAGGGTGAGGAGCAGCGGCTGCAGGGCGAGGCCGATCAGGCACAGCAAATTCGCGTGGCGGCGGCGCGCGCTCTCGAGGATCTGGTGCGCGCCAATCATCGCGAGCTGGCTACCGGCAAGCACCGGCTCTATGTAGCCGAACTCGGAGTGCAAGCGGCGCAGGAACAAGTGCGCATCGGCATGACCGAATTCCGCAATGGGCGGTCGACGACCTTTGAACTGGTACGTCTGGCGGCCGACCTCGCGGCAGCGCAGCAGCGCTATTCTGAAGCGATGGTGCGGCGCGCCAAGGCGGCCGCGCTGTTGATATCACTGACCTCAGGCGCCTTTCCAGGCGGGGAGAAAAGCAATGAAAACTGAATTCCGAATCCTGTTCGTGATGGCCGCGGCAACCCTGCTCCTGGGGGGCTGCGGACGTCAGCAAAAGAAAGGCGTTGGCGGTTTTGCCATGCCACCGATGCCGGTCGAGGCGAGCAAGGTCGCGGTGCAGACCGTAGCCGACCAGTTCAGTACCATCGGTACCATCGAATCGCTCGATGCCATCACCGTCGTGAGCGAGATCGACGGACTCGTACGGGCGCTGCCCTTCAGCGAAGGGGGCTATATCCGCAAGGGTGAAACGATCGCTCTGCTGGACGATTCCCAATGGGCGGCCGAAGTTGCGCGCGCCCAGGCCCTGTATGACCAAAGCAAGGCTACCTATGACCGCACCAAAACGATCGTCCATGAAAACGCCGCCTCCATTCAGGACCTGGACGATGCCTCGGCGGCGCTCAAAGTGGCCGAAGCCAATCTGGCTCTGGCCCAGGCCCGCTTTGCCAAGACCCGGATCGTCGCCCCCTTCAGCGGCATCATCGGCGCGCGCCGTGTAGCCGTCGGCTCTTATCTGCGGCCGGGCGATCCGATCACGGTGCTGGCCAATATCGACGAGATGCGCGTCACCTTTTATGCGCCGGAACGCTATATCGAATTCTTACGCCATAACGCCGAGGTGCATTTGATCACCACCGCACTGCCCGATCTCGAGTTCAAGGGCACGGTGGCGGTGATCGAGCCGCTCATCGATCCCGGCACCCGCAGTGCCCGCATCGTCGCGCGCGTGGCCAATCCGCAACGCAAGCTGCGGCCGGGCATGTCCGCCAATATCCACGCGGTGCTGAGCGAGCGGCAGCAGGCCCTCACCATTCCCAGCGAGGCGGTCTTTGGCAGCGGGGATCAATCCTTTGTCTTTGTCATCAATCCGGACAGCAGCGTCAACCGCCGACCGCTCAAGCTCGGCACGCAGCTGGCCGATGCGGTTGAAGTGATCGACGGCCTGCAGCCCGGAATGATGGTCGTGCGCGCCGGCCACCAGAAGCTCTTTGACGGCGGCAAGGTAGTCCCGATCATGCCCATGGCGGAGGGGACACCCCGGCCGGGAGGAATGGGGGAGAGGGATGCACAGAACGCGGCGAATACCGGCCGCGCCTACGCCAGCAAATAGGCGGGTGCACATGAATGGCGGGCGGATCCGGGCGGTTCCGGCATGAAGGAACGCCTCACCCTGATTATCCGCCGGGCAGGTTTATATGAATTGAGGGGTATTGACCATGAAACTCAGCAGCATATCCATACAGCGGCCTGTTCTGGCCCTGGTGATGAGTCTCGCCATCTTGCTCTTCGGCATCATCTCCTTCAGCCGGCTGCCGGTCCGGGAGTACCCGGATATCGATCCGCCGATCATTTCGGTGGTGACGCTCTATCGCGGCGCCAGCCCGAGCGTGGTCGAAACCGAGATCACCAACATTCTTGAAGAGCAATTCGCCACCCTTGAGGGCGTCAAGACGATGACCTCCTCGAGCCGCGAGCAGGGCTCGGTGATCACCATCGAATTCGAGCTCAACCGCAACGTTGATGAAGCGGCCAATGACGTCCGCGAGCGGGTTTCGCGTGTGCGCGGCAGCCTGCCGCGCGAGATTGACGATCCGGTGATTTCCAAGGTGGACGCCAATGCCCAGCCGATCTCCTGGATCGCGCTCTACAGCAAGGAGCATTCGGCGCTGGAGCTTTCGGATGTGGCCGACCGGATCCTCAAGGAGCGGCTGCAACGGCTGCCGGGCGTCGGCTCGGTCCTGCTCGGCGGTGAGCGCCGCTACGCCATGCGCATCTGGCTTGATCCCTTGCGCCTGGCGGCGCGCGGGCTGACGCCGCAGGATGTCGAGAATGCGGTGCGCCGCGAGAATACGGAGACTCCGGCCGGGCGCATTGAGGGCAACTATCGCGAATTCTCCGTGCGCACCCAAGGGGACCTGACGACGCCGGAGGAATTCGGCGCCATCATCGTTTCGAACCGTAATGAGGACGTCGTGCACCTCCGTGATGTTGCCGAGGTCAGCGTCGGTGCCGCCGACGAACGCACAGTCGCTCGCTATAACGGCGAGACGGCGGTGGGTCTCGGCGTGGTGAAGCAAAACAAGGCGAGTACCGTCGAGGTGGCGGCCCAGGTTCGCGCGGCGCTCCCCGAACTGGAAAAGCTGCTGCCCGGCGGGATGCAGTTGGAAACCGCCTATGACTCCTCTGTTTTTATCCACGAATCGATCACCGAGGTGCGGCAGACCTTGCTGATCGCCATGATCCTGGTGATCATTGTCGTTCTCGCCTTCCTCAAGAGCGTCCGCGCCACGGGCATTCCCACCATCGCCATTCCGATCTCGATCATCGGCGCCTTGACGATCGCCTATTTCGCCGGATTTACGCTGAATATTCTCACGCTGCTGGCGCTGGTGCTGGCGATCGGCCTGGTGGTGGACGATGCCATCGTTGTGCTGGAAAATGTCTACCGGCATATGGAGCTGGGCAAGAGCCGCTGGCGCGCGGCGCTCGATGGCAGCAAGGAGATCGGTTTTGCGGTCATGGCCACCACCATCGCCCTGGTTGCGGTTTTTGTGCCGCTGGCTTTTCTCACCGGTACGGTCGGCATTCTCTTCAATGAATTCGGCGTCACCCTCGCCGTGGCCGTGGCCATCTCCGGTTTTGTCGCGCTTTCACTGACGCCGATGCTCTGTTCGCGCATCCTGCGGCCATTGCACGGCAGCGGCACCAGCTGGGCCTCACGCTCCTTTGATGCCTTTTTCAACTGGATGAACCGCACCTACGAACGCGCCCTGAAGCTGGTTCTGGCGCACCGCGTCGTCGTTTCGGCGGCCGCGCTGGTGCTGCTGGCCTCGGGCATCTGGTTGTTTCGGATGCTGCCGCGCGAACTGGTGCCGGTCGAGGATCGCGGCGTCGGCTTTGGCGTGATCATCGCCCCCGAAGGCTCCACCCTGGAGTACACCGACCGCTATCAGCGCGAGGTGGAAGCGCGCCTTCTGGCCTTGCCCGAGCATCACAGCCTGTTCAGTGCCATCGGCCTCTCCTTTGGCGGCCCGGGCAGTGTGACCAACGGTTTTATGTTTCTCGGACTCAAGCCGCGCCAAGAACGCCACAAGTCGCAGCAGCAGATCGTGCAGGAGTTGTTTCCCCAGCTGATGGCCATCCCCGGTGTGCTCGCCTTCGTCATCAATCCGCCCGGCCTGGGCGGCCGCATCGGCGCCAGTCCGGTGGAATATGTGCTGCAAGGGGATACCTATCAGGAACTCAACCAGGCGGTGGGAGTGGTTATGGGGGAGGCTTCGCGGCTGGGGTATCTGATCAACCTTGATACCGACTTGCGGCTGAACAAACCCGAACTCAATCTGACCATCGATCGCGAGCGCGCCGCCGAGCTCGGCACCTCGGTCGGGGATATCGGTGCCACGCTCGAGACCTTTCTGGGCGGCCGGGTCGTCACCAATTTCAAACGCGGCACCAAACAGTATGATGTCATCCTGCAGATGAAGCCCGACAGCCGTTCAACCCCGGCGGCCATCCGCAATCTATATGTGCGCGGCGGTACGGGAGTGGTGCAGCTGGCCAATGTCGTCAATGTGCGCGAAACCCTGGCGCCCAAGGAGCTGAACCACTACAACCGCGTGCGCTCCGCAACGATCACCGCCAATATTGCGCCGGGACACAGTTTGGGCCAGGCGCTCGATGACATGGACCGGATCGTGGTGGCCAAGCTGCCCGCGAACATCAAGCGTGAATATGCCGGCCAGTCGCTGGAGTTCAAAAGCTCGAGCACCAGCCTCTACTTTATGTTTTTGCTGGCGATCATCTTTATCTATCTGGTGCTTTCGGCGCAGTTCGAGAGTTTTATCCATCCGCTCTCGATCCTCTTCTCGGTACCGCTGGCGGTCTTTGGCGCCCTGCTGACCCTGTTCCTCTTCAAGCAGACGATGAACATCTTTTCACAGATCGGCATGATTATGCTCATCGGCCTGGTGACCAAAAACGCCATTCTGATCATCGAATTCGCCAACCAGCTCCGCGCGCGCGGTGAGTCGATCCATGCGGCGGTGGTTCATGCCGCCACCATCCGCTTGCGGCCGATCCTGATGACCTCATTCTCGACCATTTTCGGCATCCTGCCGATCGCGATCGGCTTCGGTGCCGGTGCCGAATCGCGGCGCCCGCTGGGCATGGCGGTGGTCGGCGGCGTCCTCTTCTCCACCTTCCTGACGCTGCTGCTGGTGCCGGTGCTCTATACCTTCCTTGCCCGCTATGCCGCCGCCCGCCGGGCCGGCGAGGCCGAAGCGGAGCCGCAGTCTGCGGCGCAGCCGCAAGTCACCGCCGAGCCGGTGGCGTATTAAAGGCTCGGGATGCCCGGCTCCAGGCGGCGGGCAACGGCCGTCGGGGGCCGGGTTTTCTATTTTCGCCCGGCCCGGGTCTGCAGCCAGCCCAGGCCCATTACCGCCAGGCAACCGACCACATTGTACCAGAGAAAGGAAATACCGCTCCAGAAGAAGCAGGCGAGGACGAGCGCCTCAGCGATAAGCGCGGCGCGAAAGACGGCGCGGCCGCCGACGCGCGGCATATAAAAAGCGGTCAGAAAGATGCCGAGGATGGTGCCATAAAAAAGCGAGCCGAGGATGTTGACCGCCTCGATCAGCGACCCAAGACGGCTGGCATAATCGGCAAAGAGTACGGCAAAAAATCCCCACAGGATCGTCGCGGTGCGCGAAAAGCGCACGGTGCGGCGCTCTTCGCCGGCGGCCGCGGCTGTGCTGCCTGGATCTCCGGCGGCAGGCGGAGTACGGTTTGCCGCGCCGATGGCACTGTCTGGATCTCCGGCAGTACGACTGCCCGGCCCCTGCGCCGGAAGAGCTCCGGCAACGGTCTGCGTGCTGTGCGCCGCATCGGCTATGCCCTGGCCTGTTCCCGGCCGGCGGCGGCGCCGCAGGCGCTGGTAGAAATCGACCGTCGTCGTCGCGGCCAGGGCGTTGAGCTCCGCGGCGGTCGAGCCCATGGCCGCCGCAACAATGGCGGCGATCACCAGTCCGAGTACGCCGACCGGCAGGTAATGGACGAGGAAGGTGAGAAAGACGAAATTGGTGTCCTTGCGGTCCATGCCGGGATGACGGGCGGCGAGCAGATCGATGGCCGATACGCGCACCGCCTCCATCTCGGCGCGGCTTTTTGCCACTCCCGCCTCCGCTGCAGCGACCGCCGCCGCATCATTGTGGCGCATCGCTGCGAGCAGCCCCGCGATCGCCGTCTGCTTCTCTGCATGCAGCTGGGCATAGCGCTGCTCGAGGCCGGCATAGGCAGCAGCCTGCGGTGCGGCGCGGATGGCAGCCACCTGCCCGGCATTGAAAAAGAGCGGCGGGGCGGTGAACTGGTAAAAGACAAAAACCAGCACCCCAAGAAACAGGATAAAGATCTGCATCGGGATCTTGAGCAGTCCGTTGAGGAGCAGTCCCATGCGGCTGTGGGCGACCGAGCGGCCGGTGAGGTAGCGCTGCACCTGGGACTGGTCGGTGCCGAAATAGGAGAGCTGCAGGAAAAATCCCCCGATCAGCCCCGACCAGAGGGTATAGCGGCTCTGCAGGTTGCAGGAGGTATCGATGCTCTCGAGCTTGCCGAGCTTGCCGGCGAAGCGGACCGCATCGAGCAGGCCGGCCGATTCGGGGAGCAAGTGAAGGAGCATGTAGCAGGCCACGGCCATGCCGGTAAAGATGATCAGCACCTGCACGCTCTGGGTATGGCTGACCGCGCGGGTGCCGCCGCTGGCGGTGTAGAGCACCACCACGCCGCCGAAGATCAGGTTCATCCAAAAGATGTCCCAGCCGAGGATGGTCGCGAAGATCAGGGCTGGAGCGTAGATGGTCAAGCCGGCCGCCAGCCCCCGCTGGATGAGAAAGAGCGCCGCCGCCAGGGTGCGGACGCGACCGTCGAAGCGCTGCTCGAGGTATTCATAGGCGGTATAGACCTTGAGGCGGTGGAAGAGGGGCACCACGGTGATCGAGAGTACCACCATGGCCAGGGGGAGGCCGAAATAAAACTGGATGAAGCGCATGCCGTCCGCGTAGGCCTGGCCCGGGGTCGAGAGAAAGGTGATCGCGCTGGCCTGGGTCGCCATGATCGAAAAGAGCACCGTCTGCCAGCGCAGGCTGCGGCCGGCGAGAAGATAGCCCTCGGCGGTGCGGGCGCGCCGTCCCCGCCAGAGGCCATACAGGGCAATGAAGGCGAGGAAAGCGAAGAGGACGATCCAGTCGAGGGTGCGCATCAGCGTAAGGCCTGTGTTGCCCAGGAGAGCAAAAGGATGATCGCCGCCAGGGTGGCGATCACCAGGATATACCAGCTCCGCCAGCTTTTGAAAAGGAGCGGCGTTTCGCCTTCGCTTTCCAGCGGGGGACCGGAGCGGCGGGGTGCAGTCGCGCCCGTTCCCCGCGGCCGGGCTGCGAGTGCTTTCATTGCCCGGCTCCGGCTTGGATCATGTTAACGAAGAGCCGCCAGGCGCCCGGCACCCCCGCCGGCAGCTGCCGGAACCATGCATAGCAGGTGTGGATATAGACCCCCTGGCCGAAGCGGGCATAGAGGGTGCCGCCGCTCTTATCGGGCTCGCCGGGATCGTGCGCCGCGAGCAGGGTCTGGTAGCGGCTGTCCCATTGGTCCGGGAAATTGAGGCCGCGTTCCTGCACCCAGCCCTGAAAATCAGCGGCAGCGATGCGATTGGGGCGGGTCAATAGCGGATGATCCGGCTGGAGCAGGGTCACCGCCGCCTCTTCATCGCTGACGCGGTCGCGCGAGAGCCGTAGCGGCCAGGGTCCCAGCTCGCTGGTCACGAGGCGGAAGGGCGTGTTGTACTGGACGATGAGGGTGCCTCCGGTCCGGACAAAATCGAGCAGGTGTGGCTGGGCGGCGGCGAGCACGGGGCGGGTATTGTAGGCGCGCACGCCGGCGATGATCACATCGAGTCCCGTGAAGGCGGCTTTGCTGAGGTCGTCGTCGCTGAGCAGGCGCAGGGGATAGCCGGCGGCCTCGAGGCAGGCGGGGATCTCATCCCCGGCGCCCATGATGTAGCCGATGCGGCGTTTCACGGCCGGGAGGGGCAGGCGCAGCAGTTTGACCTGCGCCGGAGCAAAGAGGATCTGGATGGGGATATGGGGATAGCTGATGGTGATCAGATCCGTATCCCAGCTCCGGCCGCCGGCTGTGGCCACGGCGGTGAGGCTGCCGTCAAGTGCATGGGTAGCGGGGGTGATACGGAACTCGAGATCCAGAGTCTCGTCCTGTTGGGTGAGCTTGAAGGGGAGGCGCTCCGGCGTGCAGCTCCAGCCGGAGGGCAGGGTGAGGGCGACGTGGCCCGCCACTGCGCCGCTGACGCTGTGCACCTGCAGCCGCAGCGGCCGGGCCGCATGGTCGGTGAAGAGGAGCAAATTTTCCTTGCTGTGGATGACCACCGGCGGGGCGACGGCAAAGGGACGATAGAGGTCGCCTTCGACCGGGTCGGTCCAGCGGTAGAGCAGGGGAATGGTCATGGGCACGCTCTGCCCGCCGTTGTGGAGCACAAAGGTCACGCTGCCCGCCGGCGGGGACTCGGGCTCGCCGATCAGGTGCGGGTCCGTGACGGTGTAAAGGCCGCGGCCGGCCGGCTGCTGCAGCCAGTAGGGTTGGGTGACCGCAAGGCCGGAGGGCAGGATCAGCAGGCTGGTTTTCTCAAAGGGCTGATTATCCGCGAGGGGGACTTGCAGCAGGGTGTCGGCATGGCCCCAGGCGAAGGCGATCCGCTCCAGGACCCAGGGCGCGTCGCTGCGGTTGACCACCTGCAGGGCCAGGCGCAGCGAGTCGCCCGCCGCCGCGGCGGGCCGGTCGGTTGCCGCCTCGAGCCAGAGTCCGCTGCAGCCGCGGATCGCCGCGGCCAACTCGCTGCGCTTCTGCGCGGCATAGGGCGTTTCGGGCAAGGTGTTCAGCACGCGCCAGGCGCGCAGCAGCGGCGGCAGGGCGCGCTCCGGCTGGCTGGGGGTGAAGAGCTGCCGGGCTTGATCGCAAAGGAGGCGCACAGAATCGGCCGCGGAACCCAGCCGGTGCCAGCTCAAATCGACGCCGTCGAAGAGGTCACGCGCGGCGTACTCGCCACCGAGGTGGCGGAAAAACTCGATGCGGCTGCCGCGGCGTTCGGCCGAGCCGAAGCCCTGGCTTTTGTGCATGCTGCGGCTGCGGGCGGCGATTTCGGTGTAGGAACGGCCCAGCCGGGGATTGTAGAGCCCGGTATCGACCTGCAGCAGCGAATCCTCTTTGGCGGGATCGAGCCGCCAGCCGTTCCAGAGCAGGCGTTTGGCCCGCCAGGGCTTGAGCTCACCGAGCTGTTCGGGGAAGCGGCTGCTGTCCGCCGCGGCGGCAAAGGCTTCTCGCGCCAGCAGGGCGGAGGCAGCATGGTGGCCGTGGCCGCCGTTATCGCCCTCGAGAAAGCGGGCGATGATCACGTCCGGCTGGTAGCGGCGGATGATGCGCACCATGTCCGCGAGAACGGCCTCATGACCCCAGATCTGCAGGCTCTCGTCGCTCGATTTGGAATAGCCGAAATCGATGGCGCGGGTGAAAAACTGGTGTGCGCCGTCGATCCGCCGCGCCGCCAGCAGCTCCTGGGTGCGGATGATGCCCATCAACTCGCCTTTTTCGCTGCCGAGGAGGTTCTGGCCGCCATCGCCGCGGGTGAGGGAGAGGTAGGCCGCATCGACGAGGCGCTCGTTGGCCAGATAGGCGAGCAGGGCGGTGTTCTCGTCGTCGGGGTGGGCACCGATATAAAGCACACGGCCGAGCACATTGAGCCGGTCGAGGGCCAGTTGCAGCTCGGCGGCGTTGGGCTGGCTGACCGGCTGGCTGTGGAGCGTGGCGGCCAATAGAATCAGGGAGAGCAACAGCGGACGGAGTGGTTTCACGGATCTGCCTCACGAATGGGATGGACCTTTGCGGATAAATTGGGCATTTTCTCGCAGAGATGCAAGAATTTTGTCGGCGCCAAAGCAGCGGAGCCGCGTGCTTTGGCCAACGGGGCTCTGCCTGAGCCGGCAGCGCCGCACGCTCTGGCCGGCTGGGGCTCTGCCTGAGCCGGCAGCGCCGCACGCTCTGGCCGGCTGGGGCTCCGCCTGAGCCGTTAGCGCCAAACGCCGGGGCCCGAACGCCAGCGCCCGAACACCGGGGCCCGAACACCGGGGCCCGAACGCCGGGGCCCGAACGCCAGCGCCTCGCGTGAGCCGGCGAGGCCCTGGACCGGCGCCGCAGCGGCCTGGCTCCTCCTGGACCGGCCGCAGCCAGCCACTTTTGCCTTGATTTTTAGCCCCCTAAAGAGTATATTTGAGGTATACAGACGGGCCACGCGCGCGGCTGCATCGGCCTGATCTTGAGAACATCCCGGTTCACGGTGAGCCGGGTTTTTTTATTTTGCGAAGGAGGCGTGTTTGATCACCCTGGCGGTGCAAAAGAGCGGCCGGCTGGCGGAAAAATCGCTCGCCCTACTGCAGGAATGCGGCGTGGCCTTTGAAAACAGCGGCAAGGAAAAACTCATCACCACCGCGGCCAATTTCCCGCTGCAGCTGCTCTTCTTGCGCGACGACGATATTCCCGAATGCGTCGCCGACCGCATCGCTGATGTCGGCCTGGTGGGCGAGAACGTTGTTGTCGAAACGCAGCGCGAGGTGGAGATCATCGAGCGCCTCGGCTTCGGCCGCT
>Ga0116170_10000806_pt1 | contig 32870 bp, 22 predicted proteins | sample AD_JPNHW1_MetaG_FD_89797 | JGI IMG/M metagenome (GOLD analysis project Ga0116170, IMG submission 89797) | Active sludge microbial communities of municipal wastewater-treating anaerobic digesters from Japan - AD_JPNHW1_MetaG | ecosystem: Engineered > Bioreactor > Anaerobic > Digestate | place... | reverse complement strand
TATGCAAACAGTTGCTTTGATAAAAAATATAATTTCAATATCAGACTGTTTCCTCAGCCTGTTTATACTTTCATTGAATCTTCAAGGGGCAGGAGCATTTTCTATAACGATTCCATTTACGAAATTGCATCCATATTCTTTGACTACGGCGAACATGAATATGTGTTAAAATTCACCAGCCTTATAGATGATGACGATTCCGCTCTATATAGAGAATCAGTTCTTCTAAAAACCAAATCCCTTCAGAAACTCAACCGGTTTAAACAGGCAATCGATGACCTTCAGAAAATTTCATCATCATACAGGGACAGCGATTCGCAATCTCTGATTAATCTCAGGCTCGGAGCAGTCTATGAATCAGCAGGAGATTTCTATAATGCTGCCGACTCATATATAAATGTTATTAAATCAGAAAGCGGAGTATGGCAGAATAGTGTCGCTGCTAAACGTTTGATCTATCTGACCGATGATAAAAAAATCAGGCTTGATTCATCTGAAAAATCTCTTTACTTTGCATCAGCACTTTACGATGCGGGAGAGTATGACAAAGCCCTTCTCCTTGCAGATATTATTCTTCAAAAAGATAAATCATCATTAGCAGAAAAAATTAAACTTAAAGTTCTGGCTTTAAAAAATTATTCAAAAGCATCCGCTTTCCTCAAAGAGAGAGAAGGAAAACCGGGCTATGATGCACTGCTGCTGGAACTGGCCAATATTCTCTGGGACAAAGGAAATAAATATCAAGCGGTAAAAAGCTACGATAAACTTTCTTTAACACCGGATAAAGAAATATCAGAAAGAGTTTTAACCAGGCTGTCGTTCTATTATGAAGAGAGAAAAAGACCTGAATTTATTAAGTATATGGAATTATACATAAAAAAATTTCCTGATGAAGCTCAGAGCGGACGCTTTATGTGGCTGATAGGCCGCTACTACATGAAGACAGGGAATAATTCAAAAGCGCTTGAATACTTCGCAAAAGGAATTAAAAATTATCCGGATAACAGCTATACATCATACTGCAGATTCTGGATGCAGAAAATCAGACCGGCAGACATCAAGGCCGGAATTACGGACGAAATTCTTGTCGAACTTGCAGTAAACAATCCTGACACTTATCATGCATTGACTCTGCTGAAAATTAAAGCTGATAAAACAGAATCTTCAATGCTGTTAAAACAATACGAAGATGCAAAGAACAAAAAAGATACAAAAAAAATCCAGTTTTATCATACCCTTTTATTTTTAAAAAACGGATATAATAATTCAGTTTCAGAGAGAATAAAACAGATCAATTCAGATGTCACAAACCGCTATATTGAAATTAGTGATTTAATAAAAAATCCTGTTTACTCCGGCAGCTACAAAAATTTATTAAAAAAAATTGAAGTATATTTTTATGCTGGAGATATCGATTCAGTTAACAGGGAAATAAAACTTATACCTGAAAATGACGAAGAAGCACAGACCGATCTTGCTCTTGCTTTAACCGTATATTCGATAAAACATAAATATTACAATTACTCAACCTTTTACGGGTTCAGGCTTTTACATTTGATGAAACTAAAAGAGAATCTTCCATTGCTTTCCAGGGAGTTTGCGGAAGCGCTTTATCCATACGCTTTTGAAGAATGCGTTAATGACGAGAGTAAAGCATTTAATGTCAGATCTGCTTTAGTACTCTCAATGATGAAAGTTGAGTCAAATTTTAATTTTAACGCGATGTCTCCCGCAGGTGCGACTGGCCTTATGCAGCTTATGCCTCCCACGGCTAATGGAATTGCAAAAGAACTGAAAATTCCAAAATACGATCTTATAGATCCGTGTACTTCTATAAAATTCGGTGCCAATTATATATCCTGGCTCGATAGATATTACAAAGGCCAGATTGAATATATGGTCGCAGGATACAATGCCGGTGCCGGAAATGTCGACAAGTGGAAATCCGCTGCAGCAAATAAGGATATTGATCACTTTTCAGAATTTACTCCATTCGATGAAACAAGAGATTATATTTTCAGAACAAAAAAATACATGATACAGTACGAAACAATATATAAAAATTCAGTTAACTGATTATATTTAATATAGTCCTTTGAAAAAATGAATTCCCGCCTGTACGGGAATGACCAGATTTAAATTTATGAACTCACTCAAAAAACAGGAGAAGATATATCAGAATAATAAAATACATTATCCTTCTTATACTTCTAGTACCGGGAATTATTTATGCTCAGGATAACAGTATTGGCAAACTGGTAAAAAAAAGCGGATACGTAAAAAAAACCAATATTAACTGCGACACCAGCGATTGTAAACCTGACGATCTTCTAATTTATCCCGGAGACAGAATTATAACCGGTAAAAAATCTGAAGCGGCAATCATGCTCAAAGATGGTACTGCAATAGAAGTAATGGAAAGGTCTGACATTATTATTTTCAGCATAATAAACAAAAAAGATAAAACCCTCACAAATTTATTTTCCGATTATGGAAAATTAAAAATTATTCAGCAGAATGATTTTTTAGATGCATCTCTTATTGTTAAAACACGGACAGCTATGGTCAAATCCGTCTGCGCAACGATGAATATTATTTCAGGAAGTTCTGAAACAGGAATTTTTGTATATAAAGGAGAAGCCGGTTTCGCGAATATTGATCCTTCGATAATTGAAGCATATGTAATTAAAAACGGTTATGAATCGTTTCTTAAAAAAAGTTTTCCGCCTTCATCTCCGCATGAAGTTCAGGTCAGCCTCAGGTCTTCATGGCTTGAAAGACATTTCCTGACAAAGGATAATAATCGAATAGTAAAATATAATAAAAAAAACGGTCCGGCAGACTGGTTTTTTATAGAAAAAAAGTAAGTACAGTATGCCTCAAAAAAAATTACACTCCGCACACTCTATGGTCATTATTCTACTGTCGGTACTGATCCTTGTGAGATGCAGCACCGGTAACCAGTTTACAGAAGATGCCGAAATCCAGAAAAATATAACATCAGCAGTTAATAATTACAATTCAGATAACTGGGAAACCAGGCTTGAATCTGTAAAAAGTATATCCAAATACTCCAACACCGTCTATGCCAAGAATACCCTTCTTCTGGTTCTCAAAGCTTTAGATGATTCTCATTCAGAGGTGAGGATAGAAGTTTTGAAAATTTTGAAGAAAATGAAGGCTCCTGCAGCTGAAGAAAGAATAGGCAGTATAGCTCTCGCAGATGAAAATTCCAATGTAAGATTTTTTGCTTTTTCAGCACTTGAAGAATATGGAAATATCGTTAATGAAGATATTTTTATTAATGGACTCGATGATGCTGACTGGCTTGTAAAAGAAGCCGCTTTAAAAGGCCTGATGAAAATAAATGATCCTGAGATTCAGATAAAATATATTGATATTATCCTCAATGCTATAAATGACCGGAATATTTCAATAAAGCTGACTGCTATTTCAAATCTTAAAATAAAAGATCCATTGATCTATGAGGAGTTGGCCAGGATAATCAATGATAAAGAAAGCGGCCTTTCTGTCCTGAAAGCCGCGCTGGAACAAATTAAAGGATATAAACTTGATAGTATAACAAAAAAAAGAATTATTGAACTTCTTACTCACAGAGATAAGAAAGTGAGGATATTATCTCTGCAAGCACTCAAGCAGGAAGAATTAAATCTTAATCTGTAGATCAGACTTTTTTCTCCATTGATGTAAAAATTTTATTTTTATTATCCTGAAGATCCTTTTTGTAATCATCTTTATAGTCTTCTTTTACCATTTTATCAAACAGCTGATCCTTCATCTCCTGATCCTTTTTCTTATCAGGATCAAGCTTCATAGGCTCGATATATGCCTGATACATCAGGAATAAATTCTGTTTTGACAGCCTGTAATAGTAAATTGAAGTAACTAATCTCTGGGCAGAGCTTGAATTTGTTTCATTTGTATATTTATAGTCATCAAGAATGGAATTAGCCCTCTTTTGCGCGGATTTGGCATTATCAAGATATTTCTCCATCACGGCATCGCGCTGTTTACCTTCTACTTCCTGCTGTATTGAAATCTGAACATTTCGTTTTATCCCTTTTTTCAAAAATTGGGATGAATCTTTACTGTAGCCGGTTGCCAGTTTTTTTGCTATCTTAAAAATCTCTCTCTCATTTTCAGTGAACTTGGTTGCTGATTCTTCAACCTTGTCTTCAAAATAAAGTGCGGTCGCATCAGCATACTGATCTATCAATTTCTGTACTTCAGCTTCTCCACCGCCGTAGTTCATAATTGCAGTGCGAAGAAGTTTAATATTTTTAAAATTTTCATAACTAAGTCTTTTAATAAGAGAGACAGGATTATATTGCTGATTATACTTTTTCTCTTCAGTTTGAGAATATCCTGCATTGAATAAGCCAAAAATATTTATAACAAGAAATAATGCTAAAAACCTTTTTCTAAACATAAAAACCCCCGAATCCTATTTAAAGAAAAAATAATGAAAAAAAATATTTTTCATTGAATCAAAATTATAATACTTACTAAATGGATAAAGTCAAGAAAAAATGACCTAAGCACCATTAAAATAGTGGCAGAGTAGAATAAGGAGTACTAATGTCGATAGAAAGTGTCGTAATTAAAGGACCGATTACAGAAGCAGTAAATAAAAAAATAACCGGTTTATACCTCCTTGAGCGGAATATAATACTTCTCTCACGCTGCGGTATAAAGAAAATTTTTCTCGATTTTACCCCCGGTGATCTTGAGTTATTTAATAAAAAAATTCTTAGACATATAAAGAGCTCTGAAACAGAGATAATAACGGACAGGAAAATAACTCCTGACAAAAACTCTCTTGTTCTAAAACCTGAAATTTTTCTTCAGCAGCACTACTTCAACTATCCGGATAAATATTTTAAAAAAGAGAAAGGGTCTTATCTCCCAATATTGTCAGATGAACTTTTTGAAGTAAAAGAAAAAGCAGATATTAAAAAAGCTGAAAAACTCATTTCGGAATATATTATTAAAAATACCGGCGGATTTATTGCCCAGAAAATAAATAAAAGGATTTCAATCCCTATAAGCATAAAAGTATCGAAAACCCGCATTCACCCGAATTATCTCACTATTATTAATATAATAATAGGAGTGCTGAGTTCATACTTTATATTTCTGGCTGCTGATAAAAATTATTCTCCAAAGACGATATACTGGTACATGGTTCTCGGAGGATTTCTGTTCCAGGCGGCGTCAGTTTTAGACGGCGTAGATGGTGAAGTGGCAAAATATACACTTAAAGTTTCAAAAATCGGCGGATGGCTTGATACATTCGGAGACAATACAACACTTCTCTTATTCCTGATTTCAAACTCATATCTTTTTTATACAGTAATGGGTGGAACTATTTCCCTCATTACAATATTGATTCTTTTTGTTTCTCTTTCAGTAATGCTCAGTATAATGGTGAACTATCTCTCTAAATTCAGCGATTCAGGATCACTTGTGGCTTATGACAGGGAATTTCTTCAGACATTACCATCAGACGATAAGCTCGTTAAATTCGCTTTAAGCATGAAATACCTTACAAAAAAAGAGATGTTTTCTATATTTTTCTTTTTAATCGGATTTACCGGCCATATATATATAATTATTCCCATGGCGGCATTTGTACTTTTTGCAGCAGCAGTAATTCTTACCAGAATACATTTTAAGTATATAAAGGATTTTGTTAAAGGAAACAGTTAGATGTCATCTAACTGTTTTTTTGGGATTTGCGGTGATCAATATGGATTGCTTTGACCTGTCTTTTCTTAATCTTGGGTGCTCCTTCAGGATTATATTTCTCCTGAACTTCTTCAATATTATTAGTGACAAGCATTCTTACGGCCTGTTCGGCCTTGTTAAGTATATCAATTAGAAGAAGATTTTCTTCAAAAGTAAAATCCTGTAAAAGATAGTCCTCCATCGATGTCCCCTCAGGGCACTCACCGACTCCAACTCTTACTTTCGCGAATTTTTCTGACTTAAGAGCAACAGCCATTGAATCAACACCTGCATGATTAAGATCGGACTGAAGATAATCAATCCTCAGTTCACCAAGATCAAGAGATGAATCCTCAACTATACAGATAATATCTTTAACATTGATTCTTAAAAATGAAGCTATGTATAAAACTGACTCTCCGATAAGAGTTACAAAAGTCTGAGGTTTGAGGAGTACTACGTCATTTTTCTGTATTTTACCGCGGCCGATAATAGATTTCTTCTTTTTAATCCTAACTTCTATGTTTTCATTATTAGCCAGAATATCGATTACTTTAAAACCGATATTCTGCCTGTTATTTGCAAATCTTTCGCCCGGATTACCGAAACCGACTATTAATTTCAATAAATATACCCCTTTAAAAAACTTTTAACCAGCATCTTAGTTAGACATTCGGCCGGACTTAAAGTTTCATAAAAAATTTTATTCCCGGGCTGAATTATTATTCCTTCCCGGAATCTGCCGCTGCTTCAACTACAGCTGGCTGTTCTGCAGATTCAGTTTCTTCAGCAACAGCTTTAGGCCTTTCAACTGCAGCAACTACATTATTAGCTGTTGTTAAAATTTCAAATTCAGATCCATGAACAATATCACTAACATGAATTGTATCACCGGTAAGCATTGCTGAAATATCTATAGTTATTTTTTCAGGAAGATTTCCAGGCAGACACTGAATCATTAATTCCCTTTCGACCTGCTTAAGAACTCCGCCTAATTTTATTCCTGCAGGAGTTCCTACAAGTTCAATCGGAACGTGAGTTTTGATTTTTTCACTTTTAGTTACTTTAAAAAGATCAAGATGGAGAATACTTCCGCTAACCGGATCTTTCTGGAAATCTTTTACATATGCCATCAAATCAGGTTCGCCTGATACATGCAGATCAAAAATAACGCTTTCTGAAATATGGCCTTTAAAAAGAGTTAAGAATTCTTTTTCCTGTATTTTTATAGCTTCTGATTTACCATGTGAATATACAACAGCTGGAATAAATCCTTCCGCCCTGAGCCTGTTGCAATTATTTTTCCCTGTTTTGTCTCTTGAAACTGCTGTTAAAGATTTTACGCTCATTTAAATTACCCCTTTTTTAACACTTACTATTATTACTATTATCTAAAATCTTATTTTAATCAAATAAAAAGAGAACTTACTGATTCTCCATTGTGTATTCTTCTTATAGCTTCCCCGAAAAGAGGAGCAATTGAGAGAACTCTCATATTATCAAGTCTTTTATCCTCGGGCAGAGGAATCGAATTTGTAAAAATGATCTCTTTAAAATCCGCTTTTTTTAGATTAGCAACGGCATTCTCAGATAGAACAGGATGTGAAAATAAACAGTAAACGTCTTTCGCCCCTCTCTCTTTTAATGCCTCAGATGCTTTTGATATTGAGCCTGCTGTATCAGCAATATCATCAATCAGTATACAATTTTTTCCGGATACTTCTCCGATTACATTCATTACATCAGATATATTAGCTTCCGGCCTTCTTTTGTCTATTATCGCAAGACTGGTATCCATTTTTTTAGCAAGAAATCTTGCTCTGTCAACTCCGCCGGCATCCGGGGATACCACAACTACATTTTCAATATTAAGGCCGGTCAGGTATTCAATTGCAATCGGTGTTGCATAAAGATTATCAACAGGTATATCAAAAAATCCCTGTATCTGGTCAGCATGAAGATCCATCGTCAGAACTCTATCCGCACCAGTGACCTGGATAATATTAGAAACAACCTTTGCAGATATCGGAACCCTTGGTTCAACCTTCCTGTCCTGTCTTGCATAACCGAAGTAAGGAATAACAGCTGTAATCCTGGATGCCGAAGCCCTTACGGCGGCATCAATTATAAGCAGCAGTTCCATTATATGGTCATTAGAAGGATTACATGTTGACTGTATTATGAAAACATCATGTGCCCTTACATTATCTTTTATCTTAACCGATATTTCACCATCTTTAAATCTTTTTAAATCTATACCGGAAAGTTCCGTTCCAAGGTACTGTGCAATTTCAGTAGCAAGTGCATTGTTAGATGAACCGGAAAAAATTTTAAGTGGACTATTATTCATGAGAACTATCCTCGATTTTCTTCGAAACATATTGCTCCAGAGACAACAGCTCTTCCCGTGTATTTATTCCCCTGCCTTCAATTGAATCTTTCATTGGAATAGTTTTTACAGTCAAACCTGCACTTATTATATAATTCAATGCATCGGGAAGATAATACTCCCCCTGCGCATTTTCAGTATTTATTCTTTTTAACCCTTCAAAGAGATACTTACTTTTAAAAATATAAGTACCGCTATTTACTTCATTTAATTTACGCTGTTCGTCATCTGCATCTTTTTCTTCAACAATTCTGACAAACTTTCCGTTTTCTTTAACAATACGGCCATAACCTGTCGGGTTATCCTGTATCATTGTAAGAACTACAGCACCAGTCGTATCATCTTCCGCCGAATGCATTAAAGCCTGAAAGGTCTCAGGCTTGATCAATGGAACATCTCCACAGGCGATTATGACATTTCCGTCATAATCTTTAAAATAATCTTCAGCCTGCATAACCGCATGACCTGTTCCAAGCTGTTCATGCTGCCAGACATATTTAATTCGGCTCCCGAGTTTATCAATGACTTCATTACCCCTGTAGCCGACGACGACCAGAATGTCATCAATCCCTGCAGAATTCAGGCTATCCACAACATGTTCAATTAAGGATTTTCCACATAGCGGATGAAGTACTTTAGGCAGATCGGATTTCATCCGAACCCCTTTCCCTCCGGCGAGCACAATTGAAGAGATTTTTTTAATTATTCATCTCCTAATTGACAGATTCTGAGGCGCAAGGATTCGAACCTTGGAGTGCCGAGACCAAAACCCGGTGCCTTACCGCTTGGCGACGCCTCAATCATTTCAGCTTTAATTAAAAACTATCGACACATTTCTCAATATACGCTATGAAAGTCAATCATTAATTTTAATTGCTTCGGAATTTAGTAAAATAGACCCTGTTTCCGTCATTTTCAAGGATTTTCTGCACATTTTTCGCTGAATATTCATCACTAAAGAGGCCAAAAACCGTTGATCCGGAACCGGTCATTGATGCAAAAAAAGCTCCATAATCATACAGATTCTCTTTAATAAAACCTATTTGGGGGTATGAACTGAAAATTCCCGTTTCAAAATCATTTTTAAATAAATTTTTCCAGTCCTGTTTCCGCGCAATTCCCTCACTGATAATTCTTTTTCTGTCACTACAGTTTATTACTGTATCAAATACAGCCCTTTTTAATGAATTATAAGCAGATCCTGTATTTATATGTATTCCATTATTTACCAGTAAAATAAAACTTTCATCGTTAAAATCCAGCCGGGACACCAATTCTCCTCTTCCTTCGACAAAAGCGAATCCCCCTTCCAGAAAGAACGGAACATCAGACCCTGTGGAAGAAGCAGAGTTTCGAAGCTCGTCATCAATTTCCCTTTCAAGTACCCCTGAGACAATTTTCAGAGCGGCAGCTGCATTACTGCTCCCTCCTCCCATACCTGCCCCGGAAGGAATATTTTTTGTTATACTGAAAATAAAATGTCCGCCTCTCCCGATTGAAGCCATATACTTCTTTACCGCAATAGTAATAAGATTTTTTTCCACAGGTATCTCTTCAACAATAGAAGAAAAATCACCGCCATTATTTAAAATTTCCACTGAAACTTCACCGGAGTTATTTGACAGAGTGTAATCCTCAAGTTTCAGCAGATCACAGAGATCTACCTCCGCAAACAGGCTGAAAAGATTATGATAATTATCACTTCTTCTGTTTAAGACTTCAAGGTGAATATTGATTTTTGCATATGATTTGATAGAATTACATTCCTTCTTAATCCGGTATTTTATAATTATGATTTAAAAAAATAAAATGTCAACTACAATACCGTCCCGAGACACAATGTTATATATGAAGAAAAATCCGTTAAGGCAAAAAATTTTTGTACAGCGCCGGAGTTCACTGAGCTTGCCGAAAAGTCTCAGCTTCATCGTGATTCAGTATCATTATTGATAAATACTTAAATGCAAGTCATCCTGAATTCATCTCTCCGCACTAATCAATTATAAAAATATAGGCCTTGACCTGCTTTAAGTTTTCCGTAAAAGTATAGTTTTTATGCAGCCTCAAAATATTTAACTTGAAATTAAGTACAATGCGGTGATATTCTTAAAAAAACGAAAACGTCCGATACAGGTGAAAAAATTGAAATCGATGCTCATATTTAATTACGTAATTATAACATTTGTATCAATATATTATATCATTTCACATTTATTTAAAAAGAATAAAAACAAAACTAATATATTTTTTATCTTTCTGATGATTCTTCTGCTCATCGAATTTTTACTGATAATAGCAGTAAATCTCAATCCGGCGTTTTTACAAATCTACCTTATATCAGGAAGTATAGCTCTTCTGCCTGCTGCCGGTTTTATTCTGCTGCTTTGTGTTTCCATTCTTTTCCCTGCCGAGACTGTCCGCAGGTTCAGATTTCTTCTGCTGTTTTTACTAGCTGTTATACTATGCAATATTGTATCCGTTTTCTTTATACCGGGCATCGACAAAGTAATAATCAATAATTCCATGGAGATCATTAAAAACAAAGCGGCTATTATACAGTCAGGAATAATTCTCATATTTATGCTGATTGTACCGATCCCTCTGATAATGAAAATGAAGTACACCTCTTTCCGGAGAATAAGAACTACTGTCATTTATTATCTTTCAGGCCTTTATCTTTCATATATTCTTTTCATTGCCATATATTTCAGTGGAATCTATTTTTATCATCTGCCGTTTTTAAAGAATCCGTTTCTTCCGGTACCGGTTTTGTTTATTCTGGTTTTTACCGATCATCTCATTTATAATCTTAAAAATAATGATTTTCAGAAATTTTATAAAATTCTCTCCGCCTATGCTTTTGCTTTTGTTGTTTTCTTTACGCCGCTTTATTTTTTTCTCAGGTTTTATCCTCCATTTTTTCAATCCGCTCATAGCAGTGTATGGATTAAATCCAGTATAATTTTTATCTATCTTGCAATAACCTACCGGATTATTAGACCTTATACTGAAAAATTACGGACAGGAAGACTCCAAATTTTACTCCATGCAATAAATAAAACTTTAATGCCGGTGAATGAGCTTAAAAAATTTTCGGACATGGATACTTTCTGGGAATATATTACTAATGACAATTTCCAGAATCTTAAATATTCACTCGGAATTCAGTCTGCGTATTTTATGCTCATCAACAGGAAAGATAACATCTATCAATTCACTTACGGTTACGGGCCTGATCTGAATTTTCAATTTATGGACGGCAAAAGTGAAATCGCAAAACAAATAACATCATATGATGGGGTTTTTGAAAAATCCTTCCTGCTTGCAGACAAATCAATAAAAGATATTAACCAGGATGTCCTTAATTTTTTCGATTCTAACGGAATTGAAATATCCATGGTATTTAAAAATATGTCCGACAATCTTATCGGTTTTCTGCTGTTAGGAAAAATTGAAGGGAACCAGTCCTATACATCAGATCACCTCGCCGCACTTGAAATTTTCAGAATTAAAATTCAGAACCTTCTTATTACAGGCCTCATCCTTGACGAAGTAACAGCGGAACAGGTCGCTGAACATGATAAAATTGTAGTATCAACGGTTAAACAGAGAATTATACCCGCTGAACTGGCTTCAATACCCGGGATTCGAATCAGTTCGTTCTATCTGAATAACTCATCCTACGGCGGGGATTATTTTGACTCGGTAAAAATTGCAAACGATAAAACTATAATTTTTATCGCTGAGACTTCCTACTCCGGTATTGACTCAGCTCTTATCGGGATGGAGTTATTCTCAATTCTTCATTCGCGAACACTGATATTTAACTCACCCGAAAAAGTTCTGAATACTATGAATCAGGTAATTAAAACATCGAGGCTTACTAACAGTTTTGCCCGGTGCTCATGCATGATTATTTCTTCAGACGGAAACTTTTCTTATGCGAATGCATCGCATAACCAGCTTCTTATATTTGAGCCTGAGACACAGAATTTTACAGAAGTTGAAACTGAAAATATACCATTGGGGATGGAGATGGCTCACAGATATTCTTTTACCACAGGCAAGCTGAAAGAGGGAACAATCGGAATTCTTTACTCCGACGGATTATTCTCTTCATGTAATGAAAATGGGGAAACATTTTCGCAGGATAAGCTGAGAGAAACAGTTATAAAATTTTCACGGGAAACACCCTCTGTAATTACCAGAGAAATATTTATGACCTACAATTCATTCGTCGGAACGAAAGAACAGCTGAATGATGTCACTGCTATTGTTTTTAAAAAGGTAAAAACAGAAAATGAACAACACTGAAGCCTTCATTCAGGCAGTGAAGAAATATAAAAATATTATGATCATCATATCGGGGTCCCCGGATCCTGACGCGCTTGCTTCAGCTCATGCCTTAAAGATTCTGCTTTCTTCACTTACAATTAATTCTGATATTATGATTACAAAAAAATTATCATTATCACAGAATAAAGCATTCGCCGGATATTTGAGCATACCTGTATCTTTTAAAAAAAAACTTTCCCCTGAAAAATACGATGCCTATATTGTACCGGATTTTCAGACTAACATTGTTGAAGGAATTTCAAATTTTATACCATGCGCCGCGCATATAGACCATCATACAAAGACAGATATTAAAGTGCCTTCCGACTTTTCCCTTATAAGAACCGATGCCGGTTCAACCAGTTCACTTGTCGCTTTACTAATAAAAGATCACTTACCGGTACTTGACAGAAAAAATCTCGTTTCCGCATCAACTGCCCTGATGTTCGGTATACAGACAGACACCGACAAGTATGAACATACTACACCTATAGACATTGATGCTTTACGTTATCTCTCTGAATATTCCGATCAAAAAATAATAAATAAAATTAATGGAATTCCTATTTCTCCTTCAACAATGCGCTATTACAAAAAAGCTGCTGAAAATCAGCATTCTTATAAAGACTGGAAAATTTACGGCATAGGATATATTGATATTGAACACCGTGATTCGATAGCTATCGTTGCAGATCTCCTTTTAAAAGAAATTGACAACCAGACTGTGGTTGTATTCGCTCTGGTGGAGGATAAAAGCAGAAATGACCTTTTTCTTGATGTTTCATTCCGGTCCCGCTCTGAAAATCTCGACATCAATGCCCTGATAAAAAACATAACAGCTACAGGCGGAGGAAGGCAGTATAAAGGGGCCTACCAGATTAAACTCGAATATTTCCGGGCCTGCCCTGATAAAAATTTATTATGGGAAACAGTCGAAATAACAACAATTGATAGATTAAAAAAAGCGAGAGATGGAATCTATATCAGTGAAATCAGTTCTTTTTACTCATCCGTCTTAAAACGTGCCGTTTCGTTTTTTAAAAAATAAGTGAAATACTCGCGGATAATTCATACGACATTACTTCCCGGCTTACACCATTATTTTCTCTGTTTCTGAACTGTTCACGTGCCAGCCTCCCGGAAACTCCACCCTGTATATTTTTGTGAAGGTCAAGCTTAAGTTCTGATGTTATCATCTGGAGATCATATGGTTCGGGAGATACAGTTTTAAAGTAATCGTACCTGTTTATTTCCATTTTATATTCCAGTGAGAATATCGGAATGCCGGTTAATTTGTAAAAATTTGAAAAGAAATAGTAAAGCCACCCTACATCTGTTTCATATATAGTTGAAAATTTATGGCCGAAATCCTTTTCACTGAATTCATTGTTTCCTTCCATATTCTGCAGATAAATATAATCTTCGTCATCTTCATCAAGGCTGGTACTTATATATTCTTTATTATTTTTCTGCCTGTAATCAAATTCGTATTTAAATCCCAGGCTGCTTCTATCCCATTTAAAAACTATTCCTGCAATGGGAGTTATCTTTTTTTCATTGATATTATAAGTTATCAGCATACTGTCTGTAAAACTTAAACCGAAATCTATTAATGATGAATGGTACGACAATCCTTCTCCATTGTTTCTGAAAAAACCGAATCTAAAAATTTTCATTAAATCAAATTCAAAATTTATACCAAAATCCGCAACCACTGCCTGATTCGGGATACCGTAAATATTGCTCCTTTCACAAACCTGGCTTATACTCCCCGAAGAAAAAAATCTGAACGATTCCGCATCGACAGAAAAATCAGAAGTAAATCTGTCCACCAGCTTAAGTGAATTATTATATTCACTTGAACTGATTATCCCGCTGATTCCGTGATCATCATTTAATGTTCCATATATCAGATCACGCCCCTCGCCGAAATTCCCTCTCCCTTTAAAATAGAATCCGGGATATCTATTAATCAGATTGTATGCTGAAGGAGAAAGGCCTGATAATACATTCGAAATGCCGTATTTCTCATTAAAAAAGCCGGTTTCCTCTCCCTCATAGGGAACATCCTTTTCATCAAAATAAATTGAACGGAGATAATTGAACTGAAGGTGTTTTATCCTGCTGAAAATTTCGGATTTATTTAACTGGACAGGAAGTTTAATTCCTGTTGTTAAATTTGACATACTGTTTTTTGACCGGCTGAATTGATTACCAATTGCATCTTCATCTTTGTAATCTTTAAAGCCATTTTCACTATAATCAATATCGATTGAATATTCCGGTGAAAAATATTCTAAAAATTTAATTCCGAATATTGCGCCGGTTCCATTATTTCTTTCAAGATATTTTAAATCATCGCTGCTGCTGAAAGGGAGAAAAAAATTACCGTTTACTGTTCCATTTACTCCCGTTTTGTCATAACTGTCAGCTCCGTTCAGCTGCACAATCTCGCTCGATGAAGTATTGAAGCGTGGACGGAAATAAAAAAGAGTATTGGAGTAATCCATTTCAATTTTTGTGTCTGACGCCTGTTTCTTTTCAGACTCATTAAGGGATACTGATGACGATAGAATTGTATCATCAACAACAAGTGAATCTCTGGTGATTTTGTTATGCGAAAAAGCCATATCAAGAACCATTTTCAGCGAAACTTTTCCGTAAAGAAAATCTGCAATTTCCTGTCTGTAAATTATAACCGGTGTGTGAACTACATTGACAGTGTCTTCTCTATAACTGTTGCCGTCAGTCGACTTGTCTGTTAAATTTTCATTTTTATCTACTGAATATGCAAGCGTTATGGATGGGGTATTCCCACCGGTTGAATTATATGCTGTATTTAATGTGAAAAAATCGCGCCTTGCGTCCCCTTTTTTTGAATCAGCAACTTCTTCATTTAAACTGTCGGTGCTGCTCGATTCATTTATATAATTCATACTCGCGTCCCAGTTGGGGAGTATCTTCGCGGATGTAAACAGTTCATGATAGTTTTCTTTTATGTCAGAGGATGTTTTATTTACAGTATTGAATTTCGAAGAGTGTCCTTTAAAAATATAACGGAGATTCATATCTGAAAGAACAGGGACACCGGAAGCAGTTTTAAATAACGGCTTTAATGTCTTCAGTTCAAATTCGTACCAATGCGCGTCACCATCAAGCTTTTCCGGTTCTGACACATAAATTTCATTTAACCAGATTTTACCTGTTGTCCCTGTACCGTATACAACTGCTTTTATATATTTTATTCTTTTAAGATCAGGCTTTCCTGTTACCAGGTATTTTTCAATGCTGCCGCCGGAGTCATCCGACAGTTTCAGTTTAAGTTCTTTCCACACCAGGGGATAATCAGGCGTAACCCTATACTCAATGTAATCTGTATCCGAAGAACCGATGATGAAACCAAGAACGTTTGCCGCATAAACAGATCTTGCATTCAGCCAGATGTTCAGCGTTTTGTAGTACCGTATATCAAGTTCCTTTGTAAATTTTCTTTTAATGGATACTCCGGTATATGGACCTGTAATATTATACTCCACCTGCAACGCTGTTTCACTTTCACTCTCAATATCATCTGTACTGTCGCTTCCATAAAGTGATTTATAAACACCGCTCTCTTTTATTAAAAAAGAATCAGTTCTGTAATCGCTGTCATTTATGCTGTTTACCTGTGTGACCTTTAATACCGTAGAACTATTAATCGGTGTGCTGTCATTATATTCAGGATTTTTCCACTTTGAACTTATCACTTTAAGCGTGTCTATTGAAACTCTTCCGGTAGTACCGCTGCTCTGCCTCAGGTAAAGCCTTATACTTTTTGTCTGCTGAAGTGAAAGAATCTCTGATGCAGTAACACTGCTCCAGTCGATGTAGACTCTTATCTTCTGCCATGCTCCGCTGTTCGGTGTAATAGTACCAAGATTTACAGTATAAACATTTTCTGTTGTGTCCAGGACTCCATTCCCGTCAAGATCTTCGCTTGTAAGAACACCATCACCCATAGTTGAACTGCTCAGGCCGGGGCCGGAACCTGATCTTGTAAAATTATTCCCGTTGAAAGGAAAACCCCTATCCTCCGAATATCCCGATGACGGTTCTGAATCTATGTACCCGTTTCTGTTCACATCTTCGGTATCGAGTACACCATCTCCATCTGAATCTTCATCAACTGTTCCCAAATCCATCAGTAAATTCACAGAGTCAGCAGCGCTGCCTTCATATTTTACCCAGACCTCAATGTACTGCGCGCCTGAAAGATCAATAGCTGTATCTGACAGCTTTCTTGTTACAGCGCTTACTACAGTACCAGCAGTAAAATTAAAATCGAAAACGAGAGATTTCTGCTGATCCTGATCAGTAATTTTATCCGCTATATGGCCCATCGCGACATTAAAAGGTCCGGGCTTCACAGAATAATTTACTTTATCCGCCGTAAAACTCTCACCTTTTAATGTCTCCGGAGAATCAGGATTCCTGTAGAAATAGTAATTTAGCACCCCACGGTTACTTTGAGGTTCAGAATCCGGCATGGAGGACAAAATCCAGTCTTTCTCAGAGAGAGAAACTGATACGATCTCATCGGAGGTCTCCATATTATCAATAAGAGCTTTCCCGAATGTATTTATATCTTTAATACTTTTCGCGTACTCTGCGTATGCTGAAAATTCAGCCGGAATAATTTTCTTTTTTCTTTCTGCAAAAATATTATATAAATCGGCAAGCCGGTCCTGTGTCAGTTTTAATGATGCGTCGCCTTCGAAAAGAAGTGTCTGCTCACTCTCTTTTCCCACATCGGGAACAATCTCAGTCTTTCCGTCTTTTGAGATAAGAATGCTTCCTCCTATTCTAAGACTTTTATTTACATTATAATCCGCTCTTACTCCTCCGATAAAATTTTCAGCTTTTGAACCGAAAGGAAGATATTCATACTTAACTTCAATTCTTGAATCAGAGCTTATTACAGGATTATTGGAATCAGTAAAAGACAAGTAACCCGAGTCGTAATCTACACTGAACAGAGATACGGGAATTTCCCTTTCATTAATCTTTACCCTTACGCTTTTTTCGATTAAATTATCATGCTTCAGCTTAAAGCTCCGCGCTTCAACATTGTATTCAGAAACCATCCTGTACCTTGAACTGAGATATGCGTCTTTTTTTGTAATTTCACTGTATATCGCAGATGCTTTCGCAGAGGAGAGTAATGGCCTGAACGGTTCCCTGGTGGAAAAAAATATAGTACCTCCGGTCAGGTCGAGTTTATAACTGCTCAGTGAAGCTCTATCAGTATCTGTCATAATCTGATTTTCATCGTAAAAATTCAGAGTAAAATCCGATGCGAGTATATCTCTGGAACCAAGATAGTATACAGACCGTATTTCATAAATATCGAGATTTAACTTCCCGTCATTGTTTCTGTCCTCCCCTGCATCAAGAACAAAATTTTTATTGATATCTTCATCAATCGAGTAGCCGTATTTAATGAAAACAAATATTCTGCCTGAAAATATTCCCGGACCGGAAGTGAGAGCGCATGGATCCAGAGTACCGCCGCTTCGGTTGTAAACAGCAAATATCCGTGAACTTTCAGAGATAGTCCGTAAAAAATGTATTACACCGGTTGAATAATTGATAGAGTAATCGGTACCATTGACCATCCTGGTATAGTATCCACCGTCAATCGCTGTAAGGTGAATGGCATTATAATTGTTATACTGATTCTGATCATCAATATAAAGTTCAAAACCTGTTGGTGATATATTTACCGCAGTAGTGCTGTAAGTCGATGGATTAGACGGATTTGAAGTAATTGTTACAAGGGAGTAGGCTGATACACCGGTTGGTACCGCAGTGACATTATCATATTTTTTAAAAGGCTCAAGCTGATAGTATGTTCCTCTCAGAAACTGGTAATCTGAAATTTTTGTTCCTCCGGGAGATGAGTTCCCTTTAAAATACTCAACAGTAGTCTCCCCTCTGGCAACACTCCCGAATGCTTTTAATTTAAAATCACCTCTGGCTATGGTAAAATCTGCACCCAATGCTTTTACATCAGTATTGTCGTAAACCGCATATTTTGAATGATTAAACTTTATATCTATTTCACCGGCATTAATCTCCCTGATAACTTCATCATCCGCAAGCGCGCGGTAATTCATAATGTAATGGTTCTGATCTTCCAAACGCCTGCTGTCATGATCTATAAATACAGTAATTCTATCACCGATAGTACCATCCATATGAAGAAGAATTGTCTGCTCCGGCAGGAATCCCGCATCAATAATCCGTGATTGCGGACGGTCTTCATCGTACTGCGCATACTTGCTGTCAGTATAATAGGATTTACCATATTTGAGATTTACTTTTACAGAACCCAGTGCATTAATATTGACCTGTTCATCTGAATAAACATTGCCCTCTTTGAGCCGCGCCAGATGTTCATTATATTCAGGATTTGTGACGTATTCAGACCAGTCATTGCTGTTAAAGAAAGATTCGTTTTTTTCGTCAGAGGGGAGAAATACGTTGTTATCGGAATTCTTTTTATTTTCAGGCTCACTATTTCCGGCGGTCTTCTCAAGAAATTGAACCATTTTTTCTCTAAAACCGGAATGTTCCTGAGCCCCTGCATAATATATAACAGTGGTAGTGAGAATAATTGCGGATATGTAAATTATAAATATTCTATACATTCAGCTGTTGATCTGTATTTTATTATTTTAAACAGCTGATTATACAATACTACTCAAAACAGAGCAATAAAAATATTACCACATTCTACTCATATATGGATATGGGTTAATTGGTATATCCCCAAGTCTGATTTCATAGTGACAGTGGTTACCAGTGGCATTTCCGGTCATACCTACAAATCCTATTCTGTCACCTTTATTTACTTTGCCCCCTTTGCCCACAGCGACAGAACTCATATGTCCGTAAATTGTATCATAACCGAATTTATGCTGAATCCGGACTGCTTTACCATATCCTCCCATCCATCCTGAAGATACAACTACACCCGGTGCAGTACACCGGATAACAGTACCGGCTGATGCGGCAATATCAATACCTGTGTGAAAATCTCTTCCATGGCCGAATGGAGATCTCCTCCATCCGAACAGAGAGGATATATGGCCGGGATTTGGAATGATTGACGGCATATCCTGAATTACTTTACTCCGGACATCAATAAAATTTTTAATAGTTTTGATTGTGCTTGTTGTGCTCATTAAGTCTTTCTGTACTTCTTTCATGGCAAAAATTTCATCCGGAACTATTCTTTTATTCTTAAGAAGTTCCTCCATTACATCATGGTCAAAATCTCTGTATGCCCATAAATCTCCGACTTCATCTGTTCCGGCTGCAAGCTGATACAGGTCTTCAATCTCGGGTTTGAGGTCATCCATTATATCAGTTATTTCATTTGTAAGCTGCTCGTATCTGATAAGATCCGCTCTGATATCATTATATGAAAGGAGGAGTTTTCTCTCCTCATTCTTAATATTCCTATTTTTAATAACCGCATATGACGAGGTAACGATGATAAAAATAAAAAGGCTCAGGAAGAAAAATATTATAAATTTAGATATCTGAAAGTTGAAAATTTTCTTCTCATTATGCGGAATAAACATAACGGTCATTTTTTCATGGCCTTTTTCAACAAATCTTTTCCAGACTTTCTCCCTCTTTTTCTTAAAGATGAAGTAGCTCTCATAGAACTTTCTGGAAAATTTATTATGGTAATGTCTTATTCTGAATCTCATTTTATCTTTTTTAACCTTATTCTCTTTTCGACGGATTTTGATTCTTTCCTTATTTAAAAACAACAATTTTATTCACCGCCCCCGCTCCCCCGTAATATAGGAGGTGCAGGGACAAGGGGTTTTATGCAAAATCAATTATTTTCCCGGAAAATATGATATTTATACAATTTTAGCAATATATATATATTTAGCAACAATTTTTCTTTTAAAATAAAGAGCTCATTAATTCGTTAATCGAAGCTGCTGCGATAATTTCACCTTCAAATCCTGCTTTTTTACTCTTACTGAGGTCTGCAGGCGAAACATAAATTTTTTTAAAACCTGAATAACGGAACTCCTGAATCCTTTTTTCAATTCCCGAAACAGGCCTTATATCTCCCGACAGTGAAACCTCGCCGATAAATCCTGCTCCATCCTCAACTCTTTTCTCCTTCAGGCTGGAGGCGATAGCTGCTGCCACTGCAAGGTCACCGGCTGTTTCATTAATATTGAATCCGCCCGATACATTTATGAATACATCAAAATTACTGAGCTTCAGTCCGGCATGTTTTTCCAGTACTGCACAGATTATAATCAGCCTGTTCATATCAAAACCATCGGAGAGCCTTCTCGGATTTGAAAAACTCGAAAATGTGACAAGAGCCTGAACCTCAAACAGAATTGTCCTGCTGCCTTCAACTGCAGCTGATACTGCGTTCCCCGGCGCCGCCGATAGAAATGGGTTGAGAAAAATTTTATTCTTATCCACTACCTCTTCAAGGCCGGATTCTGTCATTCTGAAAAGGCCAAGCTCGTTAACTGAACCATATCTGTTTTTAAAAGCCCGCAGTACACGGTAATCTTTGGAAAAGTCCCCTTCAAAATAAAGAACTGTATCAACTATATGTTCAAGAAGTTTCGGCCCTGCGATGTTTCCATCCTTTGTTATATGTCCGACCAGTATAACGGGAATCCCTTTCTTTTTCGCAAAATCAACAAGCCTGGAAGCTGATTCCCTGACCTGGCTTACAGAACCTATTATTCCCGGGATCTCCGCTGAAAATATTGTCTGTATAGAATCTATGATCAGGCATCTGGGCACAATGCTCTCCGCAAGTTCAATTATATCATCAACTTCATTATTAACAGAGATATGAATCCGGGACATATCGATCGAAAGACGTTCTCCTCTCTGCCTTATCTGCACAGGAGATTCCTCTCCGGAGATGTATAAAGCATTCAGTTTTTCCGATATCTGCAAAGCAAGAGTTGACTTCCCGATTCCAGGCTCACCTCCAAGAAGAATAACTGAACCAGGGACAACACCCCCGCCGCATACAAGATCAAACTCGGTTATACCCGATTTGCCCCTGAGAGTTTTCTCTTTATCAACTGTACTGAGCAGAACAGCGGTTGGTGCTTCGCGAAGTCTTCTCCCTGATGAAGCTGCTTCAGTTTTTTCAGCTATAGTATTCCATTCGCCGCAGGAGGTACACCGGCCGTTCCATTTCGAGTAATCCGCACCGCATGCAGTACAGAAATAAAAATCTGTTTTCTTTGCCATATTACTGTTTCTGCTTGAAGAAAAGTTTTGAAGGATCCTGCTTGAGATCGCCGAAAAGATCTCTCGCCGATTGGGACGCGTCTTTTATGTTATAATAAATTTCTTCATCATTCATAAGCTTCCCAAGTGAGCCTCGCCCCTGTTCAAGTCTCTGTATAATTTTATTGAGATTACCTGAAATCTCAGACATATTTTTTATGATTATTGTCACATCCTGTTTATTTTTTTCAGATAAGCTCGCCATGTTCCCTGTAAATCTGTTGAGCTCATCCATGAAGAGTCTCATCTGCTGAGAGAAAAGAAACACACTGGCCTTTGTGACAAGAACAGTCTGCCTTATATCTCCTTTATTATCTCTTGAAATAGCATTAAGATTTTCTATGAATTGTTTTGAATTCTTGAAAATATCAGCCAGCATCTCACCGCCGCTCTCATCCTGCATAAATCCCTGAAAAATCAGCATCATCTGGTCAAAACTAGGAGGATCAATTCCATAAACCCGGTCACCATCTTTCAGAAAATCCTCAACATTGACAGACGGAGGAACGAAAACATTTATATATTTGCTGCCGATTATACCCTTCGTAAAAATTGCGAACTTGGTGTCTTTGATCAGTTTGTACTTATTATCTATCCAGACAACCACTTCCGTCTTTTCACCGGACTGCCTGATGGCAGTAACCTGTCCGATTTTTATCCCGCCTGCAATATTCACCGGCGCCCCGACACTCAGGTCATTCAAAAATCCGAAATATATTCCCAGTTCATAACCTGATCTTGCCACATTAATTTTAGCAAGGAGAGCAACAATAAGTATGAAAATAGTGAAACTCAACGTTATGATAAATCCGACTTTTGCTTCACTGGTAAGCTTCATAATTACCTCCGCCTGCGCTAAAAGAGAACAAAAGGGTATGTACTCCTGAAATTCTCATCAATATCAAGTATTTCATTACATTAACATTTAATCAAACAAAAATTTATTTTACAATATACACAGGATTGATTACACTTTATAAATACAGATGCATAAATATCTTACAGGCACAAAAATATTATGCTTTAATTTTAAAGAGGTAAAAAATGTCAGAATGCATGATCTACATCACTACAAATTCATCAGAAGAAGCTGAAATCATAGGGCGTAATCTTGTTTCCAGACGACTGGCTGCATGTGTAAATATTATAGAAAACATGAAATCTATCTACCACTGGGAGGGGAAGATTGAAACCAGCCAGGAGGTAATAATAATCGCTAAAACAAAAAAAGCACTCGTTAATGAGCTTATTGAAAATGTAAAGACTCTTCATAGCTATAAATGCCCATGCATCGTAGCAATCCCAATTATAGACGGGAATGCTGATTATATTCAATGGATACGAAATGAGACAAAATGATGCATTTACCTTGTAGTAGTTAAAAATCTATAATCACTACATATTTTTTGCCCCGTACTGTACGGGCTAAAGATTTTTAGCCCCAACAATTCTTATTGACAAACTTTATCTAATTATTTCTTATGCAAAAAGCAATATAAATCCGGAGGATTCACGTGGGAAAACAGTACAAACCAGTTATAAAAAGAAAAAGAGCTAAAAGAAGATTAAAGAGAAAAAAAATTGCTCTTAAAGCTAAATTAGCCGGTAAATAGAGTACCATAATATCAGGTACTCTTACCTGATATAGGTTTCAGGATTGACCGGGAATGTTTCACAACCTTCTCCGGTAATAACAAGAGCATCATATCCGGATTCCGTTTTATCTAAAATACCTTCACCGTAAAAATCAAGCCAGTATCCGCTGTCTCTCTTCTCAGGAACATAGAGGAGAATTCTGTCAATTAATCCAGTCCTGTTTTTTCTGAATGAAATAAAAGACTTTATCCCCTTTTGATCAAGAATCGCTTTTGCAAGTAGAGTTCTCTCTTCAACACTACCCCTGCCATTTGTTAAAACTGATGCAGTGTCCCCGGGACTGAAATTCACGCTGTCCCGCTTCGAGACTGATGCCATAACATAAAAATGTATCCATTTTATTATATTTTCTGTTTTCTCATTTTCAGAAATTTCCATCTTCACCCTAATCGCATGTTTTCCAGAATATGAAATAACTTTACTGTACCATTCAGCAGCAGCACTGTCAGATGAAAATTTTAAAATTTCTGATACTACACTTTCACTATCACTATCACCCTCTTCAAACTTTTCACTAATCACAAATTTAATAATTCCATCGGAATATTTCCCTGCTGGCAGAGCAGTTCCTTTATATCTCACAAGAGGTATAAAATTTCCATGGCATATTACTTCATATTCAAGCTGTGAAATATTTTCATACGGGGCTTTGAGGATCAGTTCTTTAAGCAGAGTAAAAATTTCTGTTTCATCTTTCCGGTATTCGCCGGAGTATTTAATTACCGAAAATTCCTCCTCTCCGCTGCATTTATAATTTACAGTTAATTTATTTTTACCGGTTAACCGGGATTTAAAATCTACAGCAGAAGGAAGCCCGTCCTTTGCAGTTAAAACATAGAGAATCTTAATTCCGTTAATGCCAGGGACACTTGTTTTAATTTCTCCTGACGAATATTCTATTTCTCCCTGAGAATATTTTTTTTTCCGGAGTTTACTCCCCGATGGAATAATGTCCTCGCCTTCAAGCACTACTCTTCCAGATTCAAAAATGTGTATCGACACTTTTCTTTTTTTCCCGTTCCATCCGAATTCAGGGTGCAGGTCTGTATATATCCCGGTATAGTAATCATTCGCGCCAAGAATACTGTTTTCATAAAGGTCGGATAAATCCCGCATCATTCCTGAGTCTTCATCAAGCGAATACCCTTTTTTCCAGTACATTACCGGATCAAGTCCAAGCTCCATCTCGGCAAGACCGAGCTGGTAGTAAAAGTCAGCTTCATCACTAACAGCCGCTCCTTCAAGAAGCGACTTCCTCCATAAGTTATTGTCACCCGACAATTTTGTAACTTCCGGGATCAAATATCTGAACCAGGGATTATTTCCTGCTGAAGAGCAGAGAGTGAGTGCCTCGGAATATTTTTTTTGACCACATAACAGATAGAAGTATGACTCAATTGATTTGTCTGACACCTGATTTACTCCGGCAGATTTCATTATCCCGCTGAATTTTTCTTTACCCCTCGTCATATAGAAATCAGCAAGCCACATCTGGTGCATGAGGGAATCGGGAAATGTTTTACGGAATTTTTCAATACCCGCATTGAACTCATCATCCATGCCCATAATGTCAAGGAGAGGGATGAATTCCTGATAAGCGAAAAAGTATGATGGAAATTTTTCTGTAATGGAAACTCCAAGTTTATAACCGCCGATATAATCGCCCGACTGAATCAGCTCACTCATCCGGCGTGTCAGGACAAATGGTTCCTGCGGTTCCGATTTTTCTATTTCATCGGAACTAAAAATTTTTTCTGCCGTGAAATTATAGCTATAAACTGAACTGCTGTGAATCAGTTTTAGCGGATTATGGTTTTCATCTGTAATCATTCCGCGGATAAACGGATAATCATTTTCTGATCCGCACTGCATCTTTACCTGTATAGTATATCCCCTTGATCCTTTAAGAGAGAAGGCTTTAGTAATTTTTTTCCCGCCGGTTTTATTCTGTGAAATTCCCCGGCCGTTGACTATAAGTTTGTATTCAGCGTCTGATACAATCCAGATAATAATTCCGGCTTCAACCGGAAAAGAACATGAAGCATAGTATGTTTCATCAGCCTCATGTTTATATTTAAACGGATACAGTAATCCATTTTCATCTGTTGAAAAATTTATCCCTTTTTCAATGTTATCAATTTTAAATATTTTCTCAGGATAAAATTCATAATCAATATCCGGTTTACCGTATCGCCTCCATGGTCCGGAAATATTCCACTTTTTGATGATTGAAAAGCTTTTTATGCTCTCATCATCATTACCCTCCAACTCATCAATTGACAGCCTGAGGAGCTGTAATGTGAGAGGAGAGCCCCCCTTTTCTTCTTTAAGTTTTTTGGCGGCTTCCTTAAATGTCAGGATAATTTTCGTCTTTCCTGCCGCTGGCGCAATTTCCATGAGTTTTTCAATATAAGACGGAATCAGTTCACCTGAAGGGTTCTGCAATATTTCATATGAGAGTTCGCCGGCAAGGGTTACTGAATTATTTTCGCATGGAGGAATAACTGCCGGAAGGAGTATTTCCGGACCAGGCATTAAAAATGTCAATGTTATCAAAACAATAAGACTGTTTCTCTTCATTCAATATTCTCCGATGATGCAGATGTTGCTAACGTGAATTCATAAACCATAAGAATTATATTCACACGAACCTCAAACTCCTGAATTCCCCGGAGGATTTGTTCTCCGCACAAAGAAGCAGGCACAAGCCGGTATATAAAGAGAAGGATGAATAAAAATGATTTCACCCCTCTTAATAATCTGTTTGACAATTATTAACAAACCCATTTTAAATAGTACAGGAAAAAAATGATATCTGAGAATCTATGTTAAAAATCTATCCCCTTTCCGAAAGGAAATCTTTATATCCGATTCTTGCATACTGGTCATATAACAACTGGTATCTTACACGAAATGTTCCCTTTAAACTCGTTATGCAGGAATATAAAAGACGTGCAGAACTGGAAGCTCTGCCATGTTCATTTGTTGCTTTCTGGGATGAACTTCCAGTGGGAATGGTCTCGATAAAGGAAACTGATATGCTCAGGAGACAGGAACTTTCTCCCTGGTTATCCGCGCTTTATGTTTCACCCGAATACAGAGAAAGAGGTGTGGGCACAGAGCTTATCAGGGCTGTACTGAATTATTGTTCCTATAAAGGTTTTAAAAGAATCTTCCTTTTTATCGACTGCAGATTCATGAACAAACTCGAAAATTATTACGGGACAAGGGGATGGATTTTTTTAGATGAAGATATGGATTCTGACGGGAACAGGACTAAAATTCTTTTTCATGAATTGTAGGGGTAAAAGACTTCCACCCTCTACAACGCATGAATGATTTATTCAATGGTGATGATGATCTCCGTGATCATGGTGGTGGTGCCCTTTTTTATGCTGTATACCGTGTTCTATATGACTGATCAGCTTGTCCATGTTGGTTCCCCTGGTAGCTGAGACTTCCATTATCCCGGCATCCCTGTTAAGTTCACGCACCTGCTTATAAAAAATATCTGTGTCAAAATTAGTCGATTCTATAATATCCATTTTGTTAAGTATAATAAGATCAGCTTTACTGAACATCACAGGGTATTTATGAGGCTTATCATGTCCTTCGGATACCGATACCACCATCATAACTTCATCTTCACCGAGAAAAAAATCAGCAGGGCAGACGAGATTTCCGACATTTTCGATTATAAGGCAATCTATTTTATGAAGGTCAAAGTTTGTCAGCGCCCTTTCAATCATTGAAGCTTCAAGATGACAGAGGCTATGTGTATTTATCTGGTAAGCATTTATATCAAGTTTTTTCAGCCTGTCCGCGTCTGCAGATCCCTGGATATCACCTTCGATGACCGCAATTCTGTATTTTTTTGAGAGCTCCGGGAGAACTGCTTCAAGCAGGCTCGTTTTACCGGCGCCGGGAGCGCTCATGATATTAAGTACGAAAATCTGATGATCGGCCATATTATTCTTTATATTTTCAGCCAGCTTGTCATTCTGATGAAGAAGGTCTTTTTCCAGTTCAACGTAATGCATTTGAATTCTCCTATTGTTCTATATCAATTGAATCAACGTACATTCTGTCGCCTGAAACTATCCGTACAGAAGTTGATCCGCATGTACTGCACTTAAAGATATAATCTTCCATGACTGTTTCGCCATTGCACTGGCTGCATGCAAGAATTGTTTTTGCTGATTTTATATTTATTTTCGCATTTTCAAAAACAGATCCTTTCTTAGCTACTTCCATTGCAAATTCAAGGGCATCAGCTGAAACTGAACTGAACTCCCCCACAATTATATTAACTTCGTTAACTTTTTTTGATCCGTTTTTTTCCGCGGCATCTTCAACTATTTCCCGTACACTCATGGCAAGGCTAAGTTCATGCATTATATACTCCGTAAATTGCCTGTCCGACAGATATTCCTGCATCGTTGGCAGGAATCTTTCTGTTAATAAAAACTCTAAGTCCCTGTGACGCAAGCTTTTTTTCCGTTCCGGCAAGCATTATCCTGTTCTGAAAAACTCCTCCGCCTAACACAACCTGATCAATTCCGTTTTGTAAACATATACCGTGAGCCATTCCCGAAATACCTTCAATTAATGAATTATGAAAAATTTTAGCCAGATCTGATATTTCTTCGCCTGCTGTTTTTCTTTTATACAATTCTTCAATCAATACTGATGAATTAAATTCAATCAACCCGTTTTCAACATTACACGGGATGGGAATAAATTCTTCACTTCTGCTTTTCAAAGCAAGCATCTCAACATATATAGCTGCTTCCGCTTCATAAGATACATTTTTAGCAAATCCAAGAAGTGCCCCGGCAGCATCAAATAATCGTCCGGCACTGGAAGTAAGAGGTGAAAATGTCCTGTTGCCTGAAATCCTAAGTATATTTTCAAGAATCCCTTTATCCACCCATGAACAGGCATCCAAAAAATGTTCAGAACTCAATAGCCCGGAAAGAATTCTCCACGGCTCATGTATAGCTTTCTCACCGCCGGGAAGCGGAAAAAGGGAAAGCCTCCCCTTCCTGATGAATGAATGAATGTCTCCTGTAATGATTTCTCCGCCCCAGATTGTTCCGTCGTTCCCGTACCCTGTCCCGTCAAAAATTATTCCCGCAGCATCGCCGCTTAATCTGTTTTCAAAATAGCATGAAAGAAAATGTGCATAATGATGCTGTACCTGAATCAATCTGATATTTTTTTCCCCGGCGAATTCTCCCGCGAATGAAGTTGATTCATAATCAGGATGAAGGTCCGCAACTGCCGCATCCGGAGTAATACTGTAAAAGCGGGACATTTCGTTTACTGTTTCAGTAAAATGTGCGAATGTATCCGGAGTCCCAAGATCTCCGATGTGATTACTTGTTACCAGATTATCTTCTGACACTACGGAGATATTGCTTTTAAGTTCAGCTCCCACAGCAATTATTTTTTTTATACTCTTTTGCGGAAGTTTAACAGGAAAAGGCATTTTTCCTCTCCCCATCCTTATACTAATCTCTTTCCCTTTATAAATATACGATATGCTGTCATCCGCTCTTTTGTATATTTCCCTGTTATGCGTTAAAAACACATCGACTATACCGGCAAGTCCGGAAGCAGCTTTACTGTCATCAATAATAAGCGGGTCGCCCGAGATGTTGGCGCTTGTCATGACAAGAGGTATGTTAACCCGGTCAAGAATAAGCTGGTGAAGCGGGGTATACGCAATCATTATTCCGAGATAACCATTATCCGGGGCAATATTGACGGCAATTCCGCTATCATCTTTTTTCCGGACTATTACGATTGGGGAGACTTTTGATGCCAGAAGGTTCTCTTCTTCACTTGTCAGTTTTACGTATTCCCGTGCAGCTTCAACAGACTTGAACATTACCGCAAATGGTTTTCCCGGCCTTCTTTTTCTGTCTCTTAATTTCTGAACCGCAGTGAAATCAACAGCAGAACAAGCTATGTTATATCCTCCTAAACCCTTTATCGCAGCGATTCTTCCATCAGACAGCGCCTCAACAGTTTTTTCAAATCCTTCAACTGCCGGCCCGCAAACCGGACATGAAAATCCTTCGATATGATAACGCCTGTCCGAGGAATCATTATATTCATTACTGCACTGTTCGCAGAATGGAAACTCCGACATAGATGTCTTATTCCTGTCGTACGGCATATCTTTCATATAGGTATATCGCGGCCCGCAATTACCGCATGTTATAAAAGGATAGTGATATCTTCTGTTCTGCGGATCATAAAACTCTTTACGGCAGGCTCCGCACATTGCTATATCAGGAGGTATGCTGAACCTTGTCGGGCCCGATTCGCTGCTCTCTATTATATCAAACGTTTCTTCACCTAGAACAGGAGGTATCTCCTGAGATGAAAAAAATGATATCACTGCATTTTCAGGGATAAAAGTATTAAATTGATCAATGTATTGCCGGACAGTTTCATAAGTGCCCTGAATTTCGATTTCAACAGAATCCCTGGTGTTATAAATTTTTCCTCTAAGCCCCATAGACACAGCCTGCTTCGCCATAGCGGGACGAAAACCTACGCCCTGAACAATCCCCTTAATTATTATTTTAGCTCTTTTCAATTTCACTGTTTTCTAACCTGCAATCTCCATTTAACAAAAATATTGTCAGGAGGATATCTGTTAGTATTACATAATACATTTTTGTAAATAAAATGTTTCCTGTTTTGAAAAAAACTTACCTGAGTTATATGACAATTATTTTAAAATAACCATTTTATTATTATGCCCGTATTCTATTATTTTTCAGGTATTGATTAATTCGGGAGTAGAAAAGATGATGCAGGCAAAAACGAATTTGAACAATTTTATCAGAAGCGGTTCTTTTTGAAAATATTCCGTAATAATTATAATGAGCAAAAACAGACCGCTGCTAAAACTTAACAGTAAAACCTTTCTCTTTAAATATTCTAACACATGATTCCACAACTTCAGGATCAAAATGAGTCCCTGAATTATTCTGGAGCTCACCAAAAGCCGCATCGAGCCCGAGAGCCGCCCTATAAGGCCTGTGAGAAGCCATCGCTTCAAGAACGTCTGCGACAGAGATTATACGTGCCTGTATTAAAATATCATCACCTTTAAGGCCGTTCGGATATCCCGATCCGTCCATTTTTTCGTGATGCTGAAGTACTATATCCGCAATCGGCCAGGGAAAATCTATGTTTTTCATGATTTCATATCCCATCGCCGAGTGAGTTTTTATAAGAGCAAATTCTATCTCATTGATCCTTCCCGGCTTGTTCAGGATTTCTGACGGAATCGCAATTTTGCCGAGGTCGTGAATCTGCCCCGCAAGATTAACACTTTCGATTATATCCCTGCTTAGCCCCATATCTTTCGCAATCTCTTTCGCTATATCGGCAACTTTTTTCTGATGGCCTGCGGTATAGGGATCTCTTGTTTCTACTGTTTTAGTAATCGCTTCGATTGTCCCGTACATCGCCCGGGTAAGAGTATCCATGCTTTCCTGAATTCTTCTGTCATACTCAACCTGCTGGGTAATGTCCCGGACTACAAGAACTGCACCTCTTAATTTACCGTTCCCCAGCCTGAGGGGAGTGGAGGTAAAATCTACAGGGATTCTTTTATCTCCCGCTGTAAGATAATTATTGAACTCTATATAGTTCATAGACATGGGGAAAAAAACATTATCCCCTTCCTTTGGGTCGCTCCCAAGTTTAACAATTTCACCAATAGGCTTTCCAAGGATATCATCTTTATCAAGACCAAGCATCCGGCCCGCTGCAGCATTGATATAATCAACATCTCCCGACTCATCTATAACTATTACGGCATCTATGATAGAATTCAATATTGTAGAAACCCTGTTTTCATTTTCCTTTACCTTGCTTTCCATCTGATGCCTCAGAAGAGCCATCTCAATTGTCGCACGGAGATCCTTTTTATTAAACGGCTTTATTATATAACCGTAAGCATTACTCTCTTTAGCTCTTTCGATGGTGGAATAATCTGATGATGAAGTTATGTAGACGAATGGTATAGAAATACTGCTGTTTATGCTTTTTGCCGATTCAATACCATCAAGCTTCCCTTCAAGATTAATATCCATCAGGACAAGATCCGGTTCCTTTTCATTTATGATTGCAACAGCTTCCTCTCCCGAAGAAACAGCCCCTGAAACATAATATCCGATATCAAGTATATATTTTTGAATTAGTTTTGAAGTAATTCTATCATCTTCAACGAGTAAAATATTGTACATCCTGCACCTTTCATTTTTTGAGAAATTATAAAACATATGAACATTTTACGGCCAGATAAGTTAAACAGTTCCGGTTAATTATAAATAAAAGTAGTATTACGATTTACACTTATTACCAGTAATTTAAATTTTTATTAAAACAATCACAATATATTACTATTTATTATATAAAACACTCATTACTATGATACATTAATCTTTTACAAAATGCCATAAAAAATTGATATATTAAGACTCATGCAGTTGTATAAAATCATATTTTTATAAATAATTCAATATTAAATATAAATTTTGTTTATTATTGCATCATTATTCATTAAATGTATGTTAAAGCTTTTAATAACACATAATCCTGCCGGTTTAATTTTTTTTGAAAAAAGTTATTGTACAAAGAACCGGCATTTTTTTATTACTAATATGTCGTGTCAGTATAGTTATTAGTACTAAAAAAGGTTGGACATTAAAAAAGTCTTCAAATAGATGTATCTGATTTTTTCAGGAGGTAATGATGCACAGTTTAGGTATTAATATCGGATCGTCCAGCATTAAAGTAGTTCTGATGGATGAAGAGAAAATGTTATTACAGAATGTGATTGAACATGAGGGTGATTTTCTCGCAGCAATTAAAAAATTAATCTTCAATGATGAGATTCCGTCTGACAGTAAAATTCTCGTAACCGGTACAGAAGGGCGCTATCTTGTCAATTCCAACAATGTAATTGAAAGTATATGCGTAGAAGAAGCTATCAATAAATTAAATATAAAAGCCGATGCCGTTGTTTCACTCGGCGGAGAAAATTTTGTTGTCTATACGCTTGATGGTAACGGAAAAATCATTACCAATTTTTCAGGCAACAAATGCGCGTCCGGAACGGGAGAATTCTTTAAACAGCAGCTTGGCAGGATGGATTTAACACTCCGTGATATTCAGATAATACCGGGAAGCGCAAGGCCTCTTCCTCTTTCCTCGAGATGCTCTGTTTTTATGAAGAGCGACTGTACTCATAAGCTGAACAAGGGTGAAGCAACCAAACACGATATAGTTCTTTCTCTCAGTGATGTAATGGCAACAAAGGTTGTTGATTTCCTTAAAAGAGCGAAGATCAGGGATGGCCGTGTAGTCCTTA
>Ga0116170_10000805_pt1 | contig 32871 bp, 24 predicted proteins | sample AD_JPNHW1_MetaG_FD_89797 | JGI IMG/M metagenome (GOLD analysis project Ga0116170, IMG submission 89797) | Active sludge microbial communities of municipal wastewater-treating anaerobic digesters from Japan - AD_JPNHW1_MetaG | ecosystem: Engineered > Bioreactor > Anaerobic > Digestate | place... | reverse complement strand
TTGTCGCTGAGCACGCAGTCGCAGTCCAGCCGGCGAATTGGCCGATCCAGCACCACATACGGCCCATCCAGGTCGTTCAGGCGGGAGAGCATCTCCGCAAAATCCGTATCGTCCTCATAATTGCACGCGGGCACATAGATCAGGCCTTTTACACGCTGGCAGCGCATCGCCTCCAGCGCACGAAAATCACGTTCCGGCTCGTTGCCGGAAGTACGCAGGATCAACGTGTAACCGCACTGATCCATCACCTCGCTGATCCCTGTCAGCAACCCGGAAAAGAAGGGGTTGTTTGCCTCGGGGATAATCAGCCCGATGGCGTCGCTTTCCTGTTTGGACAGGCTTCGCGCCAGCGCGGAAGGCTGATAATGATACCGTTCCATCACTGCCCTGATCTTCGCGGCTGTTTCCCGGCTTACATATCCTTTACCGTTAATCACCCGCGAAACCGTCGCTTTGCCAACGCCTGCTTCGCGGGCAATATCCTGTATGTTAACGCTTTTCATAAGCCCCTCCTGTAGTGAAAACGGTTCCAGACACCCGGCATTATAACGGTTCCCGGGTAAGCTGTCAACGCGGCAACATATACGTTTTTTAGGGAATGCGCTTTCCCTTTGAGCGATTTTCAGGTATAATAAGGGAAACGGAAGGGGGCGCGGAAGTGGCGAAGGAACGCATCGGCCTCATGGGCGGAAGTTTTAACCCGATCCATGAACGCCATTTAGCCATTGCCGCCTGCGCGCTGGATGAAGCCAGGCTGGACCGGATCCTTTTTCTCCCGACAGGCAACCCGCCCCACAAACGCGAAGGATTAGCGGATGCTGAACATCGTTTTGAGATGACGCGCCTGGCGACGCTCCGGGAGCCGCGCTTCAGCGCATCGCGAATGGAAGTGGACCGTGTCGGCGTTACCTATACGGTGGATACGCTAACGCAGCTCCACCGCCAGCTGCCGGACGCGGAACTTTTTTATATCATCGGAGAAGATACTCTGCTGGATCTGGTGAACTGGCGGGAACCTGATCGCGTGTTTCAACTGTGCACATTTCTGGTGTTCCGCCGCTTCACACAGGACGCCAGCAACCACCCGGTAGTACGCTCGCTGGAAGCAAGAGGGGCCAAATTCTGGTACCTTTCGCTTCCGCCGCAAGACATCAGCGCTTCCTCCGTACGCAGCCGCCTGGCTTCCGGGGAAATTCCGCCGGAGTTGCCGCTGCAGGTGTACGAATACATCCGCATCATGGGTCTGTATGGCGTTTCCCCGGCGCCTGCGGGCGCGGCCGCCATATACCCAAAACTGCGCGAGGCCCTGAGCGAAAAGCGTCTGCTCCACTCCCTGCTGGTCGCTGCAACAGCGAGGCGGCTGGCGCGTCTCCACAGGCTGAACGAGGAATCCTGCGAGTTGGCGGGGCTGGTGCATGACTGCGCCAAGTGCATGCCGCTTCAAACACAGCAGCGTATCGCCCGGGAACAGCGGCTGTTGCTGGATAAAGAAACCCTCGCCAGCGAAAACATGCTGCACGGTCCCGTAGGCGCGGTGCTGGCTGAAACGGAGTATGGTATACACGACCCCAATATCCTTTCCGCCATACGCTGCCATACCACCGGGCGGGTCGGAATGTTGCCCGCCGACATGGTGCTGTATCTGGCCGATAAGATTGAACCGGGCCGCCGTTATTACCCGGCGCTGGAGGCCGTGCGGCAACTGGCGGACGAGAACCTTGCGGCGGCAACGCTGAACTCCCTGCGTTCCACGCAGGCATACGTAACCCGGCAGCGGCAGACGCTGCATCCCGCCACCCAGCGCGTGATCCTTTGGCTGGAACGCCTGGTGGAAAACGGAAAGGAGCATTGACCGGATGGAAGGAAAAGAAAACCTCCTCAAAGCCGCTGAAGCACTCTATCAAAAAAAAGCACAGGACATCGTTGCGCTGGATGTATCATCCCTTACCGTGATTACCGATACGATGCTGATCGCCAGTGGCCGCAACGTTTTACAGGTGAAAACGCTGGCAGACGAAGTGGAGGATAAAATGGCCGAAGCCGGCGTACCCCTTTTGCGGCGGGATGGTCAGCGCGATTCCCGATGGATCGTGCTGGATTACGGCACGTTGCTCGTGCACCTGTTTCACACGCAGGAGCGTGAGTTTTACCGGCTGGAAAAGCTTTGGGAGCATGACGGCAATCGGATTCCCTTACCCTTCGATGAGAATGAGGAATCTTCGGCGCTGCACTGAGCCCGTTTTTTATAGACGCACAGTTCCATACCGCGACCGTAAATACCTGAGGCCTTATTGCGTCTGTTTTCCCGCTTACTGATTACCACACAGCAACTGTGCTTTGCCACCATTTGTTCAAAAAACTGAAAAAGCATTCAGTTCCCATTTTCGTTTCTGCTGATCCCGCGAAACTGTGCTGCAGCAAACGCCGACCGCGTTTTGTCTGCGGCCTTTTTTGTGTTTTCCGATAAATGACAGAGGCCGCATCCGACTGCCTTTCTCCCGTGCCGCGTCAACTTTCTCCCGTGCTGCCCGGCGCTTTCCTTGCTCCTTCAAATCAAAAAACGCCCCGGCATCTCCGTTTTTCCCGATTTCTTTTTCCCGTAATCTTACGATCTTTTCTGATCCCACCCCATTCAATCCTGATCAGAATCAAACGCAGAATTTTCTGAAACCGCTTGACAAAACTGAATTGCCTGTTTATAATTTGAAAACGAATTTCATTTTTAATTTAGTGTGAAGAAACCAACCCGTCCTTTGCGCAGAAGACAAAATGAAGATTCGGCAATCGGTATACTCATACCGGAAACCAACACCGTAAACCAGTCGGAGAATTCGGAGGGAACCAAATGAAAAAGTGGTTATCGCTACTGCTGACCTGCCTGATGGCGCTGTCCCTGTTACCCGCGGCCGCTGAAAGCGCGCCAACGCTGCGCGTGGTTGCAACCATCTTTCCCCAGTATGACTTCGCACGCGCCGTGGCGGGTGATACCGGCGCCGTGGAACTGACCATGCTGCTGAAGCCCGGGGCCGAAGCGCACACCTATGAGCCGACCCCGCAGGATATCATCGCGATCCGCAACGCTGACCTGTTCATTTATGTCGGCGGGGAATCGGACGCATGGGTTACCGATATTCTGTCCTCCATGCAGGACAGCAAAGTGAAGGCCGTACGTCTCACGGACATGGTTCCGACCGTTACAGAAGAAACCGTGGAAGGCATGCAGGCTGAAGAAGAAGAGAGCGACAGCACAGAGCCGGAAATGGACGAACATGTCTGGACCTCTCCGGTCAACGCGATTGCGATGGTAAACGCCATCTGCGAGGAAATGTCCGCTCTGGATACCGCACATGCCGACGCATACCACGCTAACGCCGAGGCATACACGCAGAAGCTGCAAACGCTGGATGATTCCTTCCGTGCGGTAGTCAATACCGCCAAGCGCAAGGAAATCATCTTCGGCGATCGGTTCGCGCAGCGCTATTTCGTTAAAGAATATGGCCTCACCTACTACGCGGCTTTCCCCGGCTGTTCTGCGGAAACCGAACCAAGCGCGCAAACCGTGGCATTTCTGATTGATAAAGTACAGAAAGACCAGGTCCCGCTGATCCTGTACCCGGAGCTTTCCACCCACACGCTGGCGGACACCATCAGCCAGGCAACGGGGGTGCCGACGCATATCTTCTACGCCTGCCACAACCTGACCGCGGATGAATTTGCCGCGGGAAAGACCGTGGTGGATTTTATGACGGATAACCTGGAAACGTTGAAAATCGCGCTGAACTGACAACACAATTCAATACAAACACCCCGCGGGCGTTATCGCCTGCGGGGTCAGGTCGTTGACAAACCTATTTTCAGCGAAAAGAGCAGCCTGCATAAAAAGGTTCAGATGCGAGGAAGCAAGGGTGGTAAGGGGTTGAGCTTACCGTTTGTAAGTGATACCCCTTGCCATCCCGCGGCTGACAACGCAGATGGGCCTTTTTCAGCAAGCTGAACCCCGCGGGCAAATTGCCCGCGGGGTGTTTTTTTATCATCATCCGGGAACCGGCGGCGCAGCCCGATGTTTTGCGCGAGTTCCCGGCATGTGTGCCGTTCAGGTTCACTATCCGTTTCCATGCGGCGCGTATCCATGCAGGGAAAGCTCACTCTTCCCCGGGTTTCCAGCCTTTCGCGCCCAGCTGCCGTGCCACGCTCTCCAGCGATGCCAGACCGCTGTGGAAGCCGTTACCGTTATCCAGTACCACATCAGCCACGCTGCGATAAATCGGCATCCGTTCCTCATAAATCCTCGCGATTTCCTCATGACCCATCTGCGCCAGCAGCGGTCTTTTTTCCGCGCGGATGTCCAGCAGGATGTCATCAATCGGACGGTCAATCAGCACCACGTAACCGTGCGCGCGCATCAGCCTGCGGTTTTCCTCCCGCAGCGCCGTGCCTCCTCCCGTGGATATGATTCCGGGAGTAGCCGTAATCAAGTCCTGCAGCAGGCGCGTTTCCCCATCGCGAAAAGCCGCTTCCCCATAAGTGGAGTAAATCTGCGCCGTGTTCATGCCGGTAATTTCCGCCAGGTAGGCGTCCGTGTCCAGGTACGGCGTTTGCAGCTTCAACGCAACCCTGCGCCCCAGCGCGCTTTTTCCGCTTCCGGGCATGCCGACCAGAAAGATGTGCCGTTCCATGACGCTATTACTCCTTTTCAGTCGCATCCTTCGCCGCGTCGCCTTCTCCAAGGGGCATTGGTTTCACCCCGGCCTCCAACGTAAACTCAAACGCAGCGCCGGTTTCCACAGGCAGCAGCCGGATGGTCTGTCCATGTTGCTGGATAATGCGCTGGCAGATGCTCAGCCCAAGGCCCGTTCCGGAACCCTTGCCAACGGTATGTGCCTTATCCGCTTTATAAAACCGGTCGAAGATATGCGGGCGATCCTCAGGCAGGATAGGCACGCCGTCGTTGGCGACAATAACGGTTGCCTTATCATGCACTATCGCGGTGGTAATTGTCAAGTTCCCGTGGTCGTTCACAAACTTTAACGCATTGTCCACCAGATTATACACAACCTGTTCGATGCGGTCCTGATCGGCGTGCACCATACACGGTTCCACCTGAAAATCCAGCTGGGGGGTAATGCCGCGCTGGTCAATGTCCGCCATACGGGCAATCAGCACGCGTCGGATCGTTTCGTTAATATCGTAGTTTGAGTAGGTCAGCTGAACTGCTCCTTTTTCCATACGGCTCAGTTCCAGCAAATCCGCGATCAGCTTTTTGAGCCGGTTGGTCTCGTCGGAAACGATCTGTAAATAACGGTCCCGTTCTCCCGCCGGGATCGTACCGTCCAGCATCCCTTCCACAAACCCGTGGATACTGGTAACGGGTGAACGCAGCTCGTGGCTCACGTTAGCGACAAACTCGCGGCGGTTTTCCTCCACCTGCGCCAGTTTGTCCGCCATCACGTTAAACGCCCCGGCCAGCTGGCGCACTTCGTCTACGCCGGTCACCGCCGCGCGGGAATTGAAGTTGCCGCGGCTCATGTCCTCGGCGGCGCGGGTAATCACAGTTAATGGCTTAACGATGCTTCGGGTATACAGCAGCGCACACGCGGCCGCCACCAGCGCCGCGATGGAAAAGCCGCCCACAACCTGCAGCACCACGCCGCGATACTCCGCCTCGATCACCTGCGCGCTGGTGTGAATAAACACCGCGCCCAGCACCGTATTATTCTGCACCCACGGCACAGCCACGGTAAAGATGGTTCCGTTGACCGCGTTGGTAATACGGGTTTCCACCTCTTTACCCGAAAGCACCTCGCGCAGGGTATCCGCCACATCCGAAGGAGACAGATTTTCCACAGCCGACGGGTTGTTCTGAATCGCTGTGTTCATGTTGTCCTTCACACGGCCGTTACGGTCCACGATCAGGATATACGCGCCGAAATCCTGATATACGTTCGCCGCTTTCCACTGCAAATATGATTCAGTCGGCGTATCCAGCCCCAGATAATCGCTCAGGGTGTTGTCTTCCACGCGGCTGGCCAGAAACGCAATCTCCCGCGCCTGCACCAGCAGGCTGTCCATGCGGCTGTTAATCATGTTGCTGCGAATGGTGAGGATGGAAAAACCCGCGCCGACAAAGACCACTACCAAAATAATCAGCAGCAGCATGGAAAACAGCCGGGAAAACATGCTGTGAAACATAGGCGCCTCCGGTGCGAAAAGCAGGGTCGCATCACCACAGGGCGAATGCACGCCCCGCGACGTTTTACCCCTGTTTGGATTCAAATTTATAGCCTACGCGCCATACCGTGTGGATTTCCCACCCGTACTGCTCGCAGCCCACAAGTTTCTCCCGCAGCCGCTTGATATGCACGTCCACCGTGCGGCTATCTCCAAAAAAGTCGAAGCCCCATACGCGTTCCAGCAGCTGTTCCCGCGTAAACACCATGTTAGGGTGAGAAGCGAGGAAGTACAGCACTTCCAGCTCTTTAGGGGGCATCTCCACCGGGCTGCCTTCAAAGGTGACTTCGTAGCGCTTCAGGCTAACGGTCAGTTGCGGAAAGCTGAGCATATCGTCGGCTTCCGTATTCTCGCTCTCCGCGCCGCTGCGGCGCAGAACGGCCTTGACGCGCGCAACCAGTTCCTTGTTTTCAAAAGGCTTGGTGATGTAATCGTCTGCGCCCAGCTCCAGACCCAGCACCTTGTCGAAAGTCTCGTCCTTGGCGGTCAGCATGATGACCGGCGTTTTGCTGGTTTTGCGGATTTCACGCAGCACTTCCAGCCCGTCCACGCCGGGCAGCATCACGTCCAACAGGACCATCGACGGCTGCTGCCGCTTAAAAGCGGCCAGCCCATCGTCCCCGCGCGCGGCTTCGCAGACTTCAAACCCTTCCTTTTCCAGATAGAGCCGGATCAGATGGCTGATGTTCCGGTCGTCGTCCACCAACAGAATCCGCTGTTTGTCCGACACGGTGTTTTTCCCTCCTGTTATCGGCCGCCAAAGCGGCCCATACACGGCGCGCCGCCGCTATTTCAACGTTACCACCGTTACGCCGTCCTCGCCTTCGCCGTATACGCCCAGCCGATAGCTCTTCACATCCATGTGCCCTTTCAGATGCCGCTGAATGCCCATGCGCAGCGTGCCCGTGCCTTTGCCGTGGATGATGCTCACCTCGTGCAGGCCCGCCAGCGTCGCCTCGTCCAGGTACCGATCCACCTCCGGCAACGCTTCGTCCTGAGCCAGCCCGCGCACATCCAGTTCCAGCGGCACACTGCGTGTGGCGGCGCCGGTTTTAGCCGTTACGCTGGTCTTGACCGTTCTGGCCGGTTCCACTATGCGCAGTTGGCTTAGATGCGCTTTCAGTTTCATTATGCCGGCCTGTACCTGCACTTCGCCCTTGCTGTCCGGCAGGGTAAGTACGGTTCCCCGTGTTTTCAGGTTCACGATTTCCACATTTTCGCCGACGCGGACCGTCTTGGGCGGGGTAAACCTCGTTTCGCTGGGCTGGGAAAGACCCTCACTCAGCTCGTCAATGCCCTTCTCCATCCGTTTCCGGAGCGCCTGCACTTCATGTTCAGGCGTTTGAGCCTGTTTTTTCAACGTTTTTAGTTCGGAAATAATCGCTTCGGCTTCCCTGCGCGCGTTTTCCATCACGCGTTTACCGTCTTCCTTCGCTTTACGCATGTTCTTCTCGCGGTTGTCTTCCATTTCTTTGCGAAGCTTCTCCGCCTCGTTCCGCAGGGATACCGTTTCCTGATAGGCTTCCTCCGCCATTTTACGCTCTTTTTCGGCGATCTGCCGGTGATACTCGGCGTTGGCGATCACGTCTTCAAAACGCACATCGTTCTGGGACAACAACTGCTTGGCCTCGTCGATCAGCGCCGAAGACAAGCCAAGTTTTTGGCTGATTTCAAACGCGTTGCTTTTCCCGGGGATTCCGATGGACAGGCGGTAGGTGGGGCGCAGCGTTGCCACGTCAAACTCCACGCTGGCGTTTTCCACGCCGGGAGTGGACAGGGCAAAAGCTTTCAGTTCGCTGTAATGAGTGGTCGCCATGGTACGCACTTTACGCTGCAACAGGTTTTTTAGGATCGTCTGTGCCAGCGCCGCGCCTTCGGTGGGGTCGGTGCCAGCGCCCAGCTCGTCAAACAGCGCCAGATCCCGTTCCGTTACGGCGTCCATAATGCTCACGATATTCTTCATATGGCTGGAGAACGTGGACAGGGACTGCTCAATGGACTGTTCGTCTCCGATGTCCGCGTACACATGCTCAAACACAGCCAGTTCCGTGCCCAGATCTGCGGGCACATGCAGCCCGGCCTGCGCCATCAGGGTCAGCAGGCCCACGGTTTTCAGCGTAACCGTTTTGCCGCCGGTATTGGGGCCGGTTACCACCAGTGTGGTAAAGTCGTCCCCCAGCCAAAGGGTGGTCGGTACTACCTTCTCCCGGTCAATCAGCGGGTGCCGCGCGCGGATCAGTTTGATATATCCACGGTTATTCAGCTTCGGCAGGGAGGCTCGCATGTCCTTAGCCAGCTGCCCTTTGGCAAAGGCAAAGTCCAGATGGTTCAGGATGTCGATATCCGCGCGCAGCTCATCCGCGTGCGGTGCCAGCTGCCCGGTCAGCGCCAGCAGAATCCGTTCAATCTCCTGCTGTTCCCGGCCGCGAAGCTGTTTTAAATCGTTGCCCAGTTCCACTACCGCGATCGGTTCCACAAACAGCGTCGCGCCGGTAGAGCTCTGATCGTGCACCAGTCCGGGCACATTCGCCCAGCATTCTGCTTTAACGGGGATGCAGTAGCGGTCCCCCCGCAAGGTGATGATCGCATCCTGCAGGTACTTGGCAAAAGAAGAACTGTGGATCATCTGGTTCAATTTTTCCCGCATCCGCTCGTTCGCGGCGCGAATCTGCCGCCGAATCTGCATCAGTTCCGCGGACGCGCGGTCGGCGATTTCATCTTCGCTCAGGATCGCGTCAGTAATCGCCTGTTCCACACCGGGCAAGGTGGTCAGCCTGCTGGCCAATCCGGTCAGGATCGGGGTATCCTCCCGCTCCTTCACCAGCGCGGCGCGAGCGGCGCGGGCGGCCCGCAGGCATCCCGCCACATCCAGCAGGGCCTTGGGGGACAGCGCGGCCCCTTTGCCCGCCAGAGAAAGCTGCTCCCGCACGTCGCCGAACCACTGAAGCGGCGAACCGCCCAGATAGGCCAGTAAAATTGTGGCTTCTTCTGTTTCCTCCAGCGCGCGGCTCACCTCGGAAAAATCGCGGTAGGGGGTCAACTCCTGGCAAAGCTCCGCTCCCATCGGCGTTACGCAGAAAGCCGACAGCATTTCCCGTATTTTCGTAAATTCCAGCACTCGCAGTTCCCGGGCCGGTTCCATGCGCAGCGCCTCCTGTTATCATGATCCGGACAAATTCTGATCCGGTTTATTCCACGCCGCGCAGAAAATGCCCGGCAGTGGAAGGTTCGTTATCTTTTTCGGCTACGCCGGTACGCATCAGCGCCGCGAAACGCCGCGTAACGGCCAGCTGGCGTTCCGGTGCTTCCACGGTGAAGCTTAACAGCATTCCCGCGTCAAGCGCCCGCCTGCGGCTGTCCTGCCCGGAAAGGTCGGTCGGCAGCGCGTTCAGCAGTTCCACCACACAGCCTTCCGGCATCTGCACCCTGCGCAGCGGGAACCGATACCCCCGGCGATCGGTAAGCGTCGGGTCCGTCATGGCACAGGCACGGTCGCCCGGCCCGCACAGCGTGCAGTGTTCCCGCCCACGGGTCAGCCCAAGGCGTACCCGTTCCGGGCAATGGTTCAGCAACATTAACCGTTCCCTGCCATACATTTTTAATAGCGGTGGTACTCCGTACCTTTCGCTCAGCAGTGCGGCCAGTTCCCCGTGGTTCAGTTCGGGCCACAGGGTGAAGAACGCAGGACCGTTGTCCAGCAGTTCCTGAGCGGCTTCGGGATTGGTAATCGGCACTCCTTCACCCAACGCATAGGGAAGCGGCAACGGAAAGCCAAGCTGGCCCACGCTCCCCAGCACAATGCCCGCAAGTTGACCGGCGTTTTCCGATAGCGTCGGCAACAGCTGCGCAAATGCTCCATCGCTCATCTGCGGCGGCAGAACCAGCCACGACCCAACCGGCAGTTTCGGCAGTTCGCCTTCCAGCGTTGGAAGCGTGTAATCTGTCGGGGCATATAGAAGTAGGTTCGCGCCTGCCGCTAAAAAATCCTGCCCGAATTGCGCGTCGGTAAAGCTGACCGCCAACGTTTCCAAAGCGATTCGTCTCGGAATGTCCGGCTGTTTCCGTATCCCCTTCGCTCCGGGTTGGGAGGCATTCGCGAAATCGCGTCTGTTTGCCGCGAAAGCCGCGCGGCGCATGTCCGCGAGTCTCTCCAGCGCGTTGCGGCGCAGGGCGTTCAACGCCGATACCGGCGTAAAAACGCCGTCGGTATCCACGGCGGGTTCCTCCGTCAGCGTAAAAGGCGTGTCGCCCAGTTTGGAGAGTGCCGCGACGATCTCCTCTTTCGTAAGGGGTCTCGTCCGCGGGGTTTGCGCCGGCTCCCCCACGGCTTGCGCAACGCTGATGCCGTCGCTCGCCGTAAGGCGCAGGGGTTTCCCCGCCAGCACCTCCGCCCGCATCGTCACCGGGATCGGTTTTTCCGCGAGGTTCTGCGCAAAGCGGAGCTGTTGGGCATCCGCCAGCCGCACGACCGGATCGCCCGGGCGCACCCGCACATCCGGCCGCAGGCGCAGGGTCGCGCGCCCCGCCGCTTCCGGGCCGGAATATCGCAGTTCCACATCTTCCGCGCCTTCAATCCGCAGGCTGTCCCCGTCGTGCAGCGGCAGAATAAGCTCCGCCTCGGCCAAATTGCCTTTGACCGCCCGGATTTTCCCGATGGCAACGCCGCCGTGGTTCACGCGTTCCGGGGCGCACAGCGCCGCGTCCTCAGCGCACAGCGCGTGCCCCACGGTAAATCCCCCGCGGTGGAAAACCTGCTTCAGCGCCGTTTTTTCTTCCTCGTCCGCAGGCGCAAACTCGCCGCGCACCAACGCATCCAGCGCCCGGCGATAGCGGTCGGTCACAACGGCTACGTATTCGGGGCGTTTCAACCGGCCTTCAATTTTCAATGCCGCCACACCCGCAGCCGCCAGTTCGGGCAAATGATCACGCAGGCACAGGTCCCGCGTGGAAAGCAACGCTGCTGTCGTACCGCCCAGCGTAACCTGCTGTCGGCAGGGTTGCGCGCACCGACCCCGGTTGCCGCTTCGCCCGCCCGCCATGCTGGAAAACAGGCACTGCCCACTCACCCCGGCGCACAACGCGCCATGCACAAACACCTCGATATCCGCGCCGGTCGCCGCGGCTTGCTCGATGGTCTGTAACGTACATTCACGGGCCAGCACCACCCGGCGAAAGCCGTGCTCCATCGCAAACCGCGCGCCTGCCGCCGAATGGATCGCCATCTGGGTGCTGGCATGCCGTTCCAGCGACGGATACGTCTCGCGAGCCATGCGCGCAACGCCAAAATCCTGTACGATGATCGCGTCCGCACCGCAGGCGTTGATTACTCCAAGCGTTTCCAGCACATCCGCGGTTTCCTGTGGCTTCACGAGCGTATTCACCGTCACGTGAATCCTGACATGGTAGAGGTGCGCGTAGGCTACAGCCTTTTCCAGCATTTCCGCATCAAAATTCGCGGCCGAAGCGCGCGCGCCAAAACGGGAGAAGCCCAGATACACCGCGTCCGCGCCCGCGCACACAGCAGCGCGCAGCGATGCTTCATCCCCGGCGGGCGCAAGCAGTTCCATCGGTTTTTTTAAGCTTTCCGGCATCGCTCCGCCTCCTCCCGGCGACAAAGCGGCGCGGAGCAGTTGCCCCGCGCCGACGGTCAAAGATTCAGATTTGGTCGAACGGATAGACCTCGCCGAAGGTTTCCACCCGGATGGAGCGGATCACCTGCGGCACGGACGGCCGATCGTTACGGTCCGTCGGAACAGCAACGATGCGATCCGCCACCTCCATACCTTCCAGCACCTTGCCAAACGCCGCGTATGCCCCGTCCAGATGCGGGCTGTCGCTGGTCATCACAAAAAACTGGGAGCCGGCGCTGTCCTTCATCATACTGCGCGCCATGCTGAGCACCCCGTAGGTATGCCGGATCGGATTGGGGACGCCGTTCTGCGCAAATTCCCCCTTGATGCTGTAACCGGGCCCGCCTGTGCCGGTGCCCTTGGGACAGCCTCCCTGGATCATAAAGCCGGGGATGCAGCGGTGAAAAATCAGTCCGTCATAAAATCCGCTGTTGGCCAGCGCGATAAAGTTGCCAACCGACTGGGGTGCGTCTTCCGGGTACAGTTCCCCTTTCAGTACACCGCCATCCTGCATGGTAATTTCAAACACAGGGTTTGCCAAATCAATCATCCTCTCCGATTTCGTCCTATCCGAAGGCGTTTCCGCCTTAACGTTTCGATAACCTCAGTATTATATCAGATTCGCGGGAACATGCAAGCCGTGGCGGTAAGGCTTTACATTCCGGCTGTTTGGTGGCTCCGCGCGGGAATCGTTTTCCATCTTGAACCCGTCAGGTGAAAGATCGTTCCTTCGGCGTTATTGCTTGAAAGATAGGTATGTTTCTGTTACAATATTTGTAGATTAAGTGTTTCAACTGGCAATGAACAACCGACGCATTTCATTTTGGGCCTCTTTTGGAAGGAACGACCATGAGTGAACAAAGAACGGTTCTGATCGTTGACGACTCGAAACGATTCAGCGGAACGACCCCGTTCGAGCCGGAATTTCAGGTATGGCGCGCCGACAGTGAGGATAGCGCGCTGGCCTGTCTGCGCGCTCATCCGGGCACGACGATCACAGTGATCAATCTGGAATCCGCCGTCGAAAATGGACTTGCGCTGTTGGCCGCCATCCGTGAGCAGCAAAATTACGACGCGATGGTTGTATGGTTTTGCGTCGAACCTGATGATAAAATCAGCATGGAACGCAGTTATCAGGGCGGCGCCGACGAGTTAATCTTTCGGCTGCCTGACAATTCGTCGCTGCAATATCAGGTTCGTCGGCTGAAAGCGTTTCCAATCCGCTATGAAGATGGGGTGACACCTGTGTATCTCGCCGGCGTTTCAGGCATCCCCAGCCGCTACCGACTGGAAAAAGTGCTTCGGGAAAGCGACCTGAAACTCGCTTCCGTTATGAACGCTGTTCCGGGTGGCATCGCGCTGTACGATTTTTCCGCGCAGCCAAGGCTGCTTTACTCCAACGAAACCCTTTCGCGGATGTGCGGTTATAGCGCTACGGAATACCGGGTGATCATGGAAAAAGATTATCGTCAGTTGATTGCCCCCGAAGACGTGCCGATTGTGGAAGAATTGATCAGCCGCTTCCGCAGTAAACCGGAGCGGTTGGAAGGTTCCTTCCGGATCGTCACAAAAAGCCGTGACTTTCGCTGGGTACGCGTATCCGCAACACCAGCGGACAACGGGCAGCAATGCAGTGTGGTTTTTATTGACGTTACGAAGGACAAGGAAAACGAACTGAAAAATGAAAGGATGCAAAGCGAGCTTCTTTTTCACAGCGAGCACGACACGCTGACCGGCATTTTCAACCGGGAAACATTTTATCGTAAAACAGCCGCAATGCTTCGCGCCAATCCCGGAACCCCCTATGTGATTCTGGTTCTGGACATTGACCGGTTTAAAGTTGTCAATGATCTGTTCGGTAAAGAAGCTGGGGATCACCTGTTAAAAACGATTGCCGAAGGTCTTCGTGAGCTGGCCGATCCAGTCGGTACCTGCGCGCGCATGGAGGCCGATCATTTTTCCGCCTGCCTGCCACGGAACACCCTGGATATGGACAGGATACAGGCGCTTTTTCAGGGGCGTCTCGAAAAAGAGAACCTTCGCTTCCATGTGCAGCTGTATTACGGTATCTACCCGATCCATAACATCGGAACGCCGGTGAACCACATGTGCGACCGCGCGGTGATGGCTTTGCGCACCGTGAAGGGCAATGCGTTAAAGCGTTATGCGTTTTATGATGATAAACTCCGGCAAACGATGCTGGAGGAAAACGCCGTGTTGGACGAAATGAGCAGCGCGCTGGACCAAGGCCAGTTCGTTCCCTTTTTACAGCCGATATTCAACATGGAAAGCGATCAGCCCGTAAGCGCGGAAATGCTTGTACGCTGGCAACATCCGGAAAAGGGGCTGATTTCCCCGGCCCAGTTCATTCCGCTGTTTGAACGCAACGGGTTTATCACCAGGCTGGACACCTATATCTGGGAACAGGCCTGCAAACTGCTCAGCCGGTGGAAGAAGCAAAATTACCCGTTGCCGATCTCGGTCAATATCAGCCGGATTGATCTGTATTACGTCACCATATGCGACGACTTGCAGGCGCTGGTAAAGCGCTATGGCGTAGAACCCTCTCAGCTGCGGCTGGAGATTACCGAAAGCGCATACGCCAAAGATCCGGTCGAGTTGGTGGAAACACTGGAGCGTCTACGCGCAGCAGGCTTTATCGTACTGATGGACGACTTCGGAAGCGGCTACAGCAGCCTGAACGTACTGATGGATATGCCTGTGGACATCCTGAAAATGGATTCGCGCTTCCTGACCCGGTTGAACACCAATCCACGCGCAGCCAGCATCCTGACCAGCGTTGTACACATGGCAAAGTGGCTGAATATACCCATCGTGGCGGAAGGAGTGGAAACACCGGAACAGTTGGCGTTTCTGCGCTCCATCGGCTGTGATCAGGTGCAGGGGTATCTGATGGCCCGCCCGATGAGCGTGGCAAACTACGACCGACGGTTTGTTCGTTCATTCAGCGTTCCCGCCGTGCCTGCTGACCGATCGGGCACGGTTGACCTTTCCCTGCTTTGGGGGACCAGCGCCCAGATCGATACCCTGTTTAACGGGATGATCGGCGGCATGGGCGTATACGAGCTTGCGGATGACAGGCTGGAAATCCGTCGGGTGAACGATGGTTTTTATGAGTTGTTTGGGTACACTCCCAAACAGGTCTTTGACAATTCCCTTGAAGCGCTGAAAATCGTTCATCCGGATGATCGCGCTCCCCTGCTGGAGGCTTGCCGCAGAAGCGCGCAAAGCGGACGGGTGGAGCGTATCGTGTGCCGTTTCGTCCATCTGCCGGACGACCATACGCTGTGGCTGGAAATCCGCCTGCGCTTCATGGGCAAGGCTGGCTCCAACGGTATTTATCTGTTTACCTTCAACGACGTTACGGAGCAAAAGGAGTTCGAACACGCCAGTGCCCTGCGAACGTACGCGATGGTGCTGAGCACCGTCTACGCCAGCGTTTTTGAAATCAACCTGACCACCTGGCGCACACGCGCCATTCATAAGCCCACAGGCAACGTCAGCGAAGACGCTCCGGATAAATCCTGCGACCATCTGAAAGCATTTTTACGCCGCACGCTGGCCGAACCGGACGACGAGCTGCTCCGTTCTGTTTTCACTCCCGGATACCTTCGTTCCAAACTGACAGAAAACGTCGGCGAGTACTATATGCTGGAACGTCAGGTCAAAGGTGAAAACGGTCTGCCCCGCTGGGCGTCGTTCACGTTTATCAGCATTCCCTCCGACACGGCGGAAGAGGTCTACCTTCTGTGCATTGCAGATGTAAACAGCCGCAAGCATGCCGAGGAACTGCGCATGGAGAACCAGTGGCTGCTGCTGAAACAACGGGAACAGTCCCGCTACCAGACGCTGCTTGAGCACCTGGGCACTTCCCTTTTCGAGTGGGAAACCGATACCGGGAAAATGCTCTGTTCGCCCGGCTTCCAACGGTATGCCCTGGGCGGGTTTGATTTTCGGCAGTTGCGTTCTCATAAGGATCTGGAACCCTTCGTGGATCCACGCGACCTGAACCAGTACCGCCTGATGGTCAGCGATCTGCTCTCCCGCGGCAACACTTCTGTAATCCTTCGCCTGCTGGAAAAAGACGGCACTTCCGTATGGTGCCGCCTGCTGTGCCTGTTCACAAAGGAGAGCCCGGACGGAAGCCCGCGGTGTATTGGCGCAATCAGCAGAATTGACGAACAGATGAAAATTCGTGAAAGTTTTCTGGATGAACAGAGCCGTTTTCAGGCTTTCGCTGAAAATTTCATGGTCGGGCTGGGCATCTTTGAATTACGTGGCAACAAGCAGCGTATTTTATATCTCAGCAACGGATACCGTCAGATGGTTGGATTTGACGAGAACGAGCCGTATTATGACGAGCAGCACCCGTTTTCCACCGTGTATGCCGAGGATGTTCCGCGTTTTCTGGAGGCAACCCGTACCCTGCAGCGTACCGGGAAGCCCTATATCATTGATTATCGCGTTTATCATAAAAATGGTTCTTTGCTCTGGATGCGTTCGCATAATTCCATTTATCCCGGTCCGGAGGCCGGCACCAGCCGTGTTTTCGCCGTAATTGAGGATATATCGGAGTTGAAAGCGCTTCAGGCACGGCTGGATAAACCGGGCACTCCTTCGCCGGACCCCGTAGCCTCTTGACGCGCCGTTCTCACGGGCGTATCATCCACTTGATTACCACGCGCGCCATTTCGCAACGGTTGATGCGTTTTCAGCGACAGGCAGAGCCGGTGCTTCCGCCATCCCTCTGATTGTGCGCGGCAAGGAGTTCTCCCATGCTGTATCCCAGAGTACTGATCGTATTATCGGCTCTTCCGGACGGGCAGGCGACGCTGACCACCCTGATAGGAGCGTTGAGTCATGCCCTGTTCCCGGGTCTGTTGCGGTTTGCTTTACCGGTTACCTTCCAGCCCGGACCGGATCAGCAGGACCCGCTGGCAGGTACTCCCGGAGCCGGTCATTTACGATTTTACGAGGAGTCCGCCGGCATACAGGGCGTTTTACCGCTGGTAAACGGTGAGACGCATTTTTTACTGCTGCGCGGCGAGACTGCCTTTTCCCACCATTGGGATGCCGCCCTGTGGTTGCGTTTTCGGTTGTGCCATGCTCCCAGCCCGCTGCTGACCGGGTTGATCGTGCCCGATGCGGAAGGGGCGCAGGCTTATCTTCCCGCGATCAGAGGCACCGTCGATATGGAGGGGGCGCCGCTCGGCCCGGGATTGGCGCTTGTCAACAGCGCCACGCCGGTCAAAACGCTGCTGGCTCATCCCGCATTGCTTTATGGTACCGTTGAAACGCTTCGGAAGCTTGATGGGGATGCCTCCTCCCTTTCCATTCTGGCTTACTCCACAGGCGGCACAGTGTTCGCGCTGGATCGCGCTTTGCTGTGGCCCACCCGTCGTGAAACGCTTGCGGAAAAATTAAAAGTCCCTCCGCCGTGGGTACTGCCCGCTTCCGGGCTGAACCGTTTTGAGCAATTAGCCGGTCTTTCGTTCATTCTGGGTACGGCGTCGGTCCGGGCAACGGTTGGGCTATTCGGCCCTCAGGACAGTTATCCGCAGCGCCTCCCGGTTTCGTTGTGGTTTTACCAGCGTGCGCGCACATTGCTGCACCCCGCGTCTGCGCGTATGCCGATGTTTGTAACTGCGTTCGTGGACCTGCCCTCGTCTCCGCATCCCACAGACGCATACCTGCAACGCTTCACCTACCTGAAAGCGTTGAAAAAGCTTCCGCTCTCCCTGTATGCGGGGGGAGAATCGGAAAGGCGTCTGCGCTCGAGTTTTCCCAACACGCTCGCCTACCCGGAAACCACCCTGCTGCCCCGCACCCTTCTGGCGGACGGTATGTCCCCCCTGCAGCTTTTGAAACGGAATCAATGGCTGTTGCTGGAGCGCGCCGCGCATGCTTACCCGACCGCCACCCATATCGCGTGGCTGGATATCGACGTGCTTTCGCATCCCCTGTGCCCGGATGCCTGCCCGGATTTTTCCGTTCTGATGGATGATCGGATTCATCTTGGCTTTGTGGACGGGCACCCGGACGCATCGCTCGCCGTAGTACCCCGTTCGCTTCTGCGTGTGATGGCCCGTGAGGTGCAGACCGTGACCCAATTGGACGAAGTGATGAAGCGCGGGTTTAGTGAAAGATCGCTGCTTCGCCGGCTGCTTCGCAGACATCCCGAATTTTTCACCCTGCACATGCTGCCGCGGAAGGGTTTGCTTTTCCAAAGCTGTTTTGACCGCCGTCTGCTCAGCGTGCCGCTGCGGCGGCAACTGGCTGATTTGCCCCAACCGATCCGCCTTCCACCACGCACAGCCGAAAAGAAGGAGAGTGAACCTCATGCCTGAAGCCTGCCCGAATCCCGAATCAGTCTTTCGCACCGTAGCCTACAGCCGGACCGAACAGGTGCACATTATTATCCCTTCGGACTGCAACCAGAACTTTCGCCTGTTTGGTGGAAAACTGATGGAATGGGTGGATATCGTCGCTGCCGTAGTCGCGCGGCGGCATTCGTCCTGCGATGTTACCACAGCGGCGATTGACCGGCTGGACTTTCTCGCACCGGCACGCCTGAACGATGTGGTCGTCATGCTGGGCCGTATGATTTTTGTAGGTCATACGAGCATGCTGGTATGTGTGGATACCTTTGTGGAAGACTCCTCCTGTTCCACCGTCACCCGCACGCTTGTAAACCGCGCTTATCTCACCATGGTCGCGCTGGACAAGTCCGGGAAACCGATCGCTGTCCCCCGCCTGATGCTGGAAACCGATGAGGAAAAAGCCGAGTACGAGATCGGCCGGGCCCGGCAGCAGGCCAGCCGCCACGCCCCGCACTGATTCCAGCCATTTTCTTTCCCGCAACCTTCTCCGTGATCCCTCTTGATCCGAAAGGGAGGCGCTTCGCATGAAAAAACAAACTTTTCTCCCGGCTGCCGAAACCGATAAAGCGGATGTATGGGCTTTGTGGCGCGCCTGCGCCGCAGACCCCCGCAGTTGCTGGAACGAGGCTTATCCCACGGAAGCGATCCTGAAAACCGACCTTCTCAACGGCTGGCTGTATGTCTTTCGTGAGGATGACCGCCTGATCGGTTCCTCCACGCTGATGGAAACGGATGATCTGGAGAGGTGCGGCTTTCCCTTTGCCGAGACAGAGGCAATATCCGTGCTAACGCGCCTCTGTGTGCAGCCCGCCCTGCAGAAGCAGGGATATGGCAGTTTACTCCTCACCCATACGGAAGACCAGGCCGTCCGGAAAGGCGCGCGGGCGATTCACCTGTTGTGTGATGTACGTAACGCTGCCGCGCTGGCCCTGTATGCCCGAGGTGGGTATCGCCGTGTTTGCGAAGCGCATCTGTACGGAGATCACTTTTTCGTCCACGAAAAACTGCTTCCCGCCATGGGCAACGGGAAAAGTTAAGCAAAATCAAGCTTTTCTTCCTATTTTCCCGTTTTGACAAGGCAAGTTTCGCCATGATATAATGCGTCAGGAAAAATCGTTAATATCAAAGGGGGATCACTGTGGACATTTCGGCGCTCCTCAAGGAGCTCTTCAACGGCGTCTTCTATCTGGGCACCGCAGAAGGGCTGAAAACACTGGTCATGTTTATCATTTCCGGAGTTCTCATTTATCTGGCGATCAAAAAGGATTATGAACCCGCGCTGTTATTACCCATTGGTTTCGGAGCCATTCTGGCCAACCTCCCGCCCGTTATCGACGCGGTGACCGGCAATGCCGCCGCAAGCGTGCTGGGCAGCGAAGGCTTTCTAACAGTTCTGTTTAATTCCGGCATTAAAAACGAACTGTTTCCCATCCTGATTTTCATCGCCGTCGGCGCGATGATCGACTTCTCCCCACTGATGAAGGATCCGTCCATGATCTTCTTCGGCGCTGCGGCCCAGTTCGGCATTTTCGCAACGTTCCTGGTCGCGCTCGCCCTGATCCCCGTGGTCATCCCTGATATCGCGGCGATGGCGGCGGGACCGGAGAAAGACAGCATTATTCTTCGCCTCGCCTCGGCCATCGGCATCATCGGCGCGGCGGACGGCCCCACCACGCTGTATGTCGCAAACCATTTCCAGCTTTCCGCCTATATGGCGCCCCTGTCTGTGGCGGCGTACAGCTACATGTCGCTGGTGCCGGTCATTCAGCCGCCGGTCATCCGCGCGCTGACCACCAAGAAGGAACGTTGCATCCATATGGCCTACACCGAGCAGCGCGCGCCCCGGCTGGCGCTGATCCTGTTCCCCATCGTGGTAACGATTCTTGCGGGTGTGATCGTGCCGATGAGCGCGCCGCTGGTCGGCAGCCTGATGTTCGGCAATCTTCTGCGGGAATGCGGCGTGCTGGAGCGCCTCAGCAAAACCGCGCAGAACGAGTTGGCGAATCTGGTAACCATGCTGCTGGGCCTCACGATCGGCTCCACCATGATCGCGCAAAACTTCCTCCGCTGGGACACGCTTCTGATCCTTGCGCTGGGCCTGCTCGCGTTCGTGTTTGATACCGCAGGCGGCGTTCTGTTTGCCAAGTTCCTCAACCTCTTCCGGAAGAACAAGATCAACCCGATGATCGGCGCGGCGGGCATTTCCGCCTTCCCCATGAGCGCGCGCGTGATCCAGAAGATGGCGAAGGCCGAAGACCCGTATAACTTTATTCTGATGCAATCCATCAGCGCCAACGTATCCGGCCAGCTCGGTTCCATCGTGGCGGGCGGCCTCGTGATTACGCTGATCGGCATGATGATCGGCTGATAACCGCCGAGTCACGGAAAGAAGGAAAAGAACATGTTTGCCTGGCTTCTCAACACTACCGAAACAGTCGCCGCGACTGCCGCCCCGTCCAATTCGTATCTTAGGGAGCTGCCCCTGTTCGCCAAAGGCCTTCTGACCACAGTTTTCGGGCTGGTCGGGGTGTTTTTGGTACTGCTGCTGTTTTTCTTCGCGATCAAACTGATGCAGCGCATGGGTGCCAAACAGGAAGACGCGAAGGAGTAATCAATATGTTGTATACGGAAGCGGATCGTTCTCAGGCTACTGCCGAACGAACCAAACGCCGCTGGATCGTCGTTTTGCCCGCGGTACTGCTGTTACTGGCAGCGATTGCCTCCTTTGTGTGGTTCCGGCTGCACCGGGACGTAAGCGGCTGGATCTGGACAGGTCTGCTTACCGTTGCAGGCGGCGCGTACTACCTGTTTTTCAACGGCGTGTATCTGCACCCGGTCGCGCTGTATAAAAAGCATGTGGATTACATGCTGGACGGTAATAAGCGCGAAACCGTCGGCATCCTGAAGGATATTACCGACGAGGTGCTGGATCACGACGGGTTGGACTGCCGGATGATCACCGTGAACATCGGGGATAAAAATGCCTCGGAAGACGACCGTACTTATTATCTGGACGCACGGGTCAGCATCCCCGCGCAGCTGAAGCCCGGCGTCCGCGTTCGCGTGCTCAGCAACGACCGGATGGTTGCCGCGCTGGACCCCGAAGGGAAAGAAGAGAACAAGTGATAGACGAACAACATCCGCGGCCGCCTGTGCTGGTGCTGGTCACCCTGCAGCGCGCCTGCGCCCGCCTGATTCGCAGCGGTGCGGACATGGCGCTGAAACAGCACTGCCCCCTGCACGTGCTGCACATTTCCGTATCGGAAGATGATCCGCAAAAGCCGTTGGACTCGCAGGCGCTGGATTATCTGTATGCGCTTTCCGGAGAGGCGGGCGCGGAAATGACCGTGTTCAGCGCCGAAGTTGCGGTAACCGCTATCGCGGAGTTCGCCGAAAAAATCGGCGCCCGGCAAATTGTGATGGGCAATGGCGAATGCGCGGACGGGATGGCGGAAACCCTTTCAGAACTCCTTCCCGGCGTTCAGGTCATGATCGTGCCGGACGAAGTTTAACTCAGTATTTTATTAAAGCAACGCAAATAAAAAGCTCCGCTCAACGGAGCTTTTTATTTGCGGATTTTGCATCCCCGCAGACCATCCATGCAGACGATTTATCCGGCAGGTTTTCTCTCCTGCCATGCTTTTTCTGCAGGTGCGGAAGAATCAAAGTAACAACGCGCCTCTGCCGGGTCGTTGCTATAGATGCTCCTCCGAATTTTATCTTACCGGCATACTTCCACAGCCAGCGGCTTGCAGCCGGTCAGTGCCTCACTGCGTGGATCGGGCTGGCTTCCGCCTACATACAGGGTGAAATGTCTGCCAAGGGTGGTCAGGTTGCCATCCTCGTCGTACGCGGCGAACGCCTCGTCGCGAATCGGCAGCGTAACCGTCGCCTTTTCGCCCTCGCCAAGCGCAACACGCCGGAACGCGCAAAGGCTGTGGCATGGTACCGCACAGGGCGAATCGTGATCCTTTATGTATACTTGGATCACCTCGTCGCCATCACAAGCCCCCGTGTTTTCCACCGTAACGGTCATCTTTCCGTCCGCGTAGTGGGCGTCGGAATAAGCAAAGCGGGTATAGCCCAGACCGTATCCAAACGGATAGAGTGGCTCGCCGTGGTAATACCGGTAGGTACGGTTCGCCATGGAGTAGTCTTCAAAGTCCGGCAAATCTTCTACGCCGCGATAGAAGGTAACCGGCAAACGGCCGCTGGGTGAAACCTCGCCAAACAGGATGCGCGCAAGCGCCGCGCCCCCCAGTTCGCCGGGATACCATGCCTGCAGGATGGCGTTGCCTTCCTCCACCGCCAGTGCGCTGCCCGCGGAGAGCACCACCACCGTCGGCTTGCCGGCCGCCAGAACAGCGCGCAACAGTTTCTGCTGGCAGGGCGGCAGGTTCAGGTCCCGCTTGTCGCCGGACGAATACTCGTTTCCGGTGTCTCCTTCTTCCCCCTCCAGTGTCGCGTCCAGTCCAAGGCAAAGGATCACAGCATCGCTGTTCTCCGCTACGCCGACCGCCTCCGCCAGCCTGTCGTCCGCCTCCGCAAGGTTGCTGGTGCGGTCCAGATAGAGGTGGCTGCCCTGTGAATACAGCACGCGTGTCTGCTCCCCGCAGGCAGCGCGAATCCCTTCCAGATAGGTGACATAGCGGGAGGAGGTGCCGTTATAATTCCCCTCCAGGCAGGCGACGCTGTTCGCGTTGGGGCCGATCACGCCGACCGTTTTCAGCTGATCCGGATGCAGCGGCAGAACGCCGTCGTTTTTAAGCAGCACCATGCTCTTTTCCGCCACGGTCTGCGCCAGTTTCGCGTTTACGGCCGTATCGTTCTGCGCATAGGAAACCTTGTCATATTCGGAGCCTTCCGGGCCGAGAATGCCCAGCAGGAACCGCGTCGTCATCAGCCGTTCGCAGGCCGTGGTAATCTGCTCTTCGGTGATACGCCCTTCCTGATAAGCCGCAAGCACCTGCAGATACACCTCTCCGCAATTGAGATCGCAGCCGTATTTCATGGCCAGAGCGGCGCTCTCCGGCGCTGTGGCAGTAACGCAATGGTTCTCGTGAAAATCCTTCAGTGCCCAGCAATCGCTGACCACATGACCCTCAAAGCCCCATTCGTCACGCAGAATATCCTTCAGCAATACCTTGCTGCCGCACGCAGGCTCTCCGTTTACGCGGTTATACGCGCCCATCACGCTTTCCACATGCGCTTCCTGCACCAGCGCCTTAAAAGCGGGCAGGTAGGTTTCCCGCAGGTCTTTTTTAGATACCCGCGCGTCGAAGTGGTGGCGGATCGCCTCCGGGCCGGAATGCACGGCAAAGTGCTTGGCGCAGGCCGCCGCTTTCAGCGTTTTCCCCTTACCCTGCAAGCCCTTTACAAACGCGACTCCCAGCCGGGAGGTTAAGAACGGGTCTTCTCCGTACGTTTCCTGCCCGCGGCCCCAGCGGGGATCGCGGAAGATGTTCACATTGGGCGACCACATCGTGAGGCCCTTGTAGATATCCCGGTCGCCGTGCGCGGATTGCATGTTATATTTTGCGCGCGCCTCGGTGGAGATGGTATCCGCTATGGTTTCCATCATGCTGTCGTCAAAAGCGGCCGCCATACCGATCGCCTGCGGAAATACCGTTGCCGTTCCGGCGCGGGCAACGCCGTGCAGCGCCTCGTTCCACCAGTTATAAGCCGGTATGCTCAGCCGCGGGATGGCAGGCGCACGATAACGCAACTGGCCTGCTTTTTCGTCCAGCGTCATCTGCGCGACCAGCTCGTGCGCCTGTTTTCTGGCTTGTTCCCTGTTCATTGTTTTCATCCTTTCGGTTCGTCCGCCCCGGAATCCGGGTATTCTCCGTTTTGATATACGAGCCGGATAACGGGGATTCCTCTTTTCTCTTCAACCATCTTTCTGATGTATAAGAAGAACCCCGTCCGGGAGGCAGCCCGGGCGGGGCGAAAGTTGCGGCACGGAAAGGATGGTTGCAGGGAAGACCCTCTCCGGGAGGTTTGTTTTTCCGACGTGCCGCAGGCGCCGGAAAGCGCGAAAGGCTAATGGTTTTCTTGATCCGGGAGGTATTCCAGCAGGTCCGCAGGCTGGCAGTCCAGCACCTCGCAGAGCTTTTCCAGCGTGGAGAAACGTACGCCCCTTGCTTTCCCTGTTTTCAGGATGCTCAGGTTGGCAGCCGTAACCCCAACGCGCTCACTCAGTTCGTTCAGTGACATTTTCCGTTTAGCCAGCATAACATCCACTGTAACGTTGATTGGCATCCTTCTCACCTCAAATCGTCAATTCGTTTTCCTGCCGCAGGCTGGCAGCATTTTGCACCAGCGCGGCCAGCACGCGGAACACGATGATCGCCACACCGCCCACGAACGTAGCTCCGGACAGGCACAGCAGAATGAAACCCGGCATAATCCCCACAATCAGCAGGAATCCCCACAGAACCGCCACCAGGCCGAGGTCCAGAATGGCCAGACGCTCGATCAGCATAAACCGCCGGGCGTTCTCCGCACAAAACGCATTGTTCTCCGCGATGGTACCAAACACCATCCATAACAGCGCGATCGCCGCAAAGACCGGCAGGGAAATCAGCCCCCCATAGAGTTCCATCGGCAGCGCCCAACCGGATAGGTCCGGGCGCACATTCGTCACATGGGACATGTACCCCGGCACACCGCCCAATACAACCAGGAGAAGCACCACAGCGCAAAAGATCAAAACCGTTTTCAGTAAAATCGAAGCCGTACCCGTTTTCATTTCCAATCCTCCTTCATGGTAGTATGGGAACACTATACGGCATTAATTCTCGTTTGTCAATATATTATTATTGTTTTATTTAATTTTATAATGTTAATCGATGCCATGTCCATCAATTCGCACGTTCGGAAAGCTGCGGCGCGCAACCCGATTTCACCGGGTTGCGCGCCGCTAACCAATATTATGTAAAAGGAGATATTGTTTATTTACCGTTGAACTTGTGAATCAGCGCGTTCAATGTGGCCGCCAGATCGTTTTGCTGTTTATGGGAACTGTCGTGCATCCGTTCCACCAGCTCATTCACGCGCAACGCCGCCGTAAGCAGTTCGCGGTACGACATATCGTCGGTGCGCTCACGTTCCGGCTCTGGCACGCGAAGCGTTTCCTCGCGGCGGGGTTCCGCCTGCCGGGATTCCTCTCGGCGGGCTTCCTCCCGTTTGGCCTCATGCTCCAGATCCTCTTCGGGATGACGGCGTTCCAGCAGGGTATGGTTGCCTTCGCGTACAAGCTGGTCGGTTGTCAGGTCCCAGCACTCGCCATTGTACGGGGCGGTCGCGCTGCGATTCAGCTCGTCGTGCAGGCGTTTGGCAAATCCTTCCGCTACTGTGTTTTCCCCGTGCGTCACAAACACATGGCGGATATCGCCCTGAAAACTGCCGATCCATTTGAGCAGCCCATTTACATCCGCGTGACCGCTGATACCAGCCAGTTTTTGCACGTCAGCCTGTACAGTAATCGTTTCTCCGAACAGCTTCACCTTTTTCGCCCCATCCACCAGCAGCCGGCCGAGCGTGCCTTCGCCCTGATAACCGACGAACAGGATGGTGCTGTCGCCGCGCCACAAATTATGTTTCAGATGGTGGCGAATCCGGCCCGCGTCGCACATACCGCTGGCGGAGAGGATTACCTTCGGGGTCGGTTCGTTATTGATCATTTTACTGTCGTCGGCGGTTACAGAAGTATGCAGGTCCTCAAACTGGATGGGGTTGATCCCCTGTTTGAGCAGCGCGAGGGTATCAGCGTCCATGCAGTCGTACATATGCTCGTTAAAAACCGTGGTGGCTTCGTTGGCCAGAGGACTGTCCACATAAACGGGGAAATGCGGGAACTCCCTGAGCAGATTATTCTGCTTGATCTGCCGGAAAAAGTACAGCAGCTCCTGCGTGCGGCCTACAGCAAAACTCGGGATCACCACATTGCCGCCGCGTCGGAACGTATCCGACAGGATTTTAACCAGCGTGTTTACATAATCCGGCACTTCTCCGTGGGTGCGGTCGCCGTAGGTGGACTCCATCACCACATAATCCGCCTGCGTAATGTACTCCGGGTTCTTTAGCATCGGTTGGTTCAGATTGCCAATGTCGCCGGAGAATACGATCTTCTGGGTTTTGCCTTCTTCGGTCACGGTGATTTCCACACTGGCCGAACCCAGTAAATGACCTACATCCACCAGCCGCAGGGTGATCCCCTCGCAGACAGCCACAGGCTGCTCGTACCGGCAGGGCACAAACAGTTTCATGGTGGCAGCCGCATCGTCGGTGGTGTAAAGAGGTTGCGCCTGTTCGTCGCCGCTGCGCATGGCTTTGCGGTTTTTCCACTCCACATCCATCATCTGGATATGGGCGGAGTCCATCAGCATAATGGCGCACAGGTCCAACGTGGCGTCCGTCGTGAATATTTTCCCCCGGAAACCCTGTTTATATAACAGCGGAAGCCAGCCGCTGTGGTCGATATGCGCGTGGGTCAGAAAAACATAATCCACAGCGGAAGCCGCCACGGGCAGCGGCGTGTTTTCAAACACATTGGCCCCCTGCTCCATCCCATAGTCTATTAGGATTTTCTTTCCACAGGCCTCCAAAAAGTACCGGCTGCCAGTCACTTCGCGCGCCGCACCCAGAAAAGTCAGTTGCATCGGCGTTCCTCCCTGTTTCCATTCGGGTGGCTGTGCTCTGCGTGATTCAGCTGTGCCCGCCCGTATGCGGCCATTATATCAAAAAGCGGGAGGGAGCACAAACCCCATCCCGCTTTTCCGCTCAGAATGCTTTACCCCGGACTCCCTTTTCCAGCATGGGCTTAAGGTACTGGCCGGTGTAGCTCTGCGCACATTGCGCCACAACCTCCGGCGTGCCCTCGCAAACCAGCTTGCCGCCGCCGTCGCCGCCCTCCGGCCCCAGGTCGATCAGGTAATCGGCATACTTGATCACGTCCAGATTATGCTCAATCACCAGCACGCTGTTTCCCGCCTCCACGAGCCGCTCCAGCACGCCCAGCAGGCGGCCCACATCGTCGATGTGCAGGCCGGTGGTCGGCTCATCCAGCAGGTAGATGGTGCGGCCCGTGGCCCTGCGGCTCAGTTCCGTCGCCAGCTTGATACGCTGCGCCTCGCCGCCGGAAAGCTGTGTGCTCGGCTGCCCGATCTTTAAGTAATCCAGCCCGACGTCATACAGCGTTTGCAGCTTGTTCACAATCGGCTGGTGCGCCTCGAAGAAGCTCAGCGCCTCCTCTACGGTCATATCCAGCACCTCGTATATGTTCTTGCCCTTGTAGCGCACCTCCAGCGTTTCCCGGTTGTAACGCATGCCTTTACATACATCGCAGGGCACGTATACATCCGGCAGAAAGTGCATCTCAATCTTAATCAGGCCGTCGCCGGAGCAGGCTTCGCAGCGGCCGCCTTTTACATTGAAGCTGAAGCGGTTCTCCCGGTAACCACGGGCTTTTGCGTCCGGCGTCATGGCGAAGAGTTTGCGGATCAGGTCAAACAGGCCGGTATAGGTCGCCGGGTTACTGCGTGGCGTACGCCCGATCGGGCTCTGGTCGATGGCGATGATCTTGTCCAGCTGTTCCACCCCGTCGATGGAACCGAACTTACCCGCGCGCGTCTTGGCGCGGTTCAGCACTTTCGCCAGATAATTGTACAATATTCCGTTGACCAGACTGGATTTCCCCGATCCGCTGACCCCTGTGACCACGCAGAACACGCCCAGCGGAAACCTGACGTCGATATTTTGCAGGTTGTGTTCCGCCGCGTTGCGTACCGTCAGCCAGCCCCTGGGTTCCCGGCGCGTTTCCGGCACGGGGATGTACTTTTTCCCACTTAAATACTGCCCGGTCAGGGAGTTGGGGTTAGCGGCGATTTCGTCAAACGTTCCCTGCGCGGTGATGCAGCCGCCGTGCACCCCGGCGCCGGGGCCGACGTCCACAATGTAATCCGCCTCGCGCATCGTATCTTCGTCATGTTCCACCACGATCAGGGTATTGCCCAGATCACGCAGGCGCTTAAGGGTTCCGATCAGCTTGTGATTGTCCCGCTGGTGCAGGCCGATAGAAGGCTCGTCCAGAATGTACAATACCCCCATCAGGCTGGAACCGATCTGCGTGGCCAGCCGGATGCGCTGCGCCTCGCCGCCGGACAGCGTGCCCGCCGCCCGCGCAAGAGTAAGGTAGCTTAAGCCCACGCTGTCCAGAAAGGTCAGACGGCTATCGATCTCCTTAAGAATCTGGGCCGCGATCATGGTTTGCTTTTCGCCCAGCTTCAACCCGTGAAAGAAGGCGCGCGCTTTGGTGACAGACAGGTCGCAGGCTTCGCTGATGTTCAGATCCCCCACCGTAACCGCCAGCACCTCCGGCCGCAGTCGGCGGCCTCCGCACACGGGGCAGGGTTCGGCGCTCATGTATTCTTCGTACACGGCCTTCATGCCGTCGCTGCTGGTTTCCCGGTAGCGGCGCATCATCGAGTTGATGATGCCCTCAAACGTGGTGCTGTAATGCCCCTCGCCGTTCGCGCCCTCGTAATGTACGGTAATCTTATCGTCCCCCGTGCCATACATCAGAATATTCACGATTTTTTCCGGCAGGTCCCGAAACGGTGTGTCCAGATTGAAACCATACTTATCCGCCAGCGCGCGGGAATAGGTGGAGGCAACGCTCCCCGAATCGCCGATATTCCAGCCTGTCGCCTGGATCGCTCCTTCGTTCAGGCTCTTGGTGGGGTCGGGTACCAGGTTGTCCACCCCAATCCGCAGGATGGTACCCAGTCCGCCGCATTCCGGGCAGGCGCCGAAGGGGCTGTTGAAGCTGAACATGCGCGGCGCAAGCTCCTCGATAGACACACCGCAGTCCGGGCAGGCATAGTTCTGCGAAAACAGCAGCTCGCCCTGATCGAACAGATCCACCAGCACCAGCCCCTCCGCGGCCCCCGCGGCGGTTTCCAGACTGTCCGACAGGCGGCGGCGGAAGTCGTCGCTGTCCCGCACAACCAGTCGGTCGATCACAATGCTCACGTCATGCTTGCGCTTTTTATCCAGCGGAGGCGTATCATCCAGCTCGTAGGTATCCCCGTCGATCTTCACGCGGACGTAGCCCTGTTTTTTCGCGTCATCGAGCAGTTTCTGGTGTTCGCCCTTGCGCTGGCGCACCACCGGGGCCAGCACCTGCATTTTCGTGCCGTCCGGCAGCAGCAGAATCTGGTCCACCATCTGGTCCACGGTCTGTTGCTTGATCTCCTTGCCGCATTTGGGGCAGTGCGGCACGCCTACACGCGCGTACAACAGACGCAGATAATCGTAAATTTCCGTTACCGTGCCCACGGTGGAACGCGGGTTGCGGCTGGTGGTTTTCTGGTCGATGGAAATCGCCGGAGATAACCCCTCGATGCTGTCCACATCCGGCTTCTCCATCTGGCCCAGAAACATGCGCGCGTAAGAAGACAGGCTTTCCACATAACGGCGCTGTCCTTCAGCGTAAATCGTGTCAAAAGCGAGGCTGGTTTTTCCGGAGCCGCTCAACCCCGTAAACACCACCAGCTTGTCGCGCGGGATTTCCAGCGTAACGTTTTTCAGGTTATGTTCGCGCGCTCCGCGAACGATCAGCGTATCCTGCAAATTTCTCCCACCTTACGGTTTATTGGGGTTTGCGGCTCATCAGCCGTCCGGTGTCTTCGCCGCTCGCGATCCGGGAACGTCAGTTCTTGCGAAAGGGTAGACGGGGCCCCAGTTCCCCGGGGAACCCCGGCCCCTTTCGCCACACGGCGAAAATTTTACACCTCAATCAGTTCATACTCCATGGTGCCCAGCCCAATCTTCTGCCCGTGCTCCAATCCCGCGCGCCAGCTGGTGGTGGGGTGGAGATCGTGGAAATGGTCGCCGGTGCGGCATTCCTTTTCCGCCAGCAGGCTGCCCGGCATCGGTTGCGCCTTCAGCGCGGCCTCAGCACAGGCGGTATCCAACGCCACGGGGTCGAAGCTGGCGAACATGCCGATATCCGGCAACACCGGCACGTCGTTTAACGCATAGCAATCGCAGTAGGGCGAAATATCCACGGCCAGCGATATGTGGAAACAGGGTTTGCCCTGCACGACCGCCAGCGCGTATTCGCTGATCTTGTCGTTCAGCAATTCCGGCCCGCCATCCGCGCCGCCGATAGCTCCCTGCTTGTAGCAGGCGCCCACACAACGTTCACAGCCGGAGCATTTCTCCTGATCGATATGGGCTTTGCGGCCCTTGGGGGTCTGGGAAAGCGTAATCGCGTCGGAACCGCACTGCTTTACGCACATACCGCAGCCCACGCAGGCATCCTCGTCCACCGTCGGTTTACCATCGCAGTGCATATCGCGTTTGCCCGCTGTGGAACCGCAGCCCATGCCGAGGTTTTTCAGCGCTCCGCCAATGCCCGTGCCCTCATGGCACTTAAAATGCGTCAGGCTGATGATCGCCTCCGCATCCACAACCGCCCGGCCGATATACGCCTGTTTGCAGTATTCGCCGTTCACAGGGACGCTCACAAAGTCCGTGCCCAGCAGGCCGTCCGCGATGATCACGTGGCAGCCGGTCTGCAGCGGCGAAAAGCCGTTCATATATGCAGCATCCAAATGATCCAGCGCATTGCGCCGCATGCCGGGGTACAGGGTGTTGCAATCCGTCAGGAATGGCCTTGCGCCCATTTCCTTCAGCGTGTCCACAACGGTTCTGGCGTACTGATGGCGCAGAAATGCCAGGTTGCCCGGTTCGCCGAAATGCATCTTGATCGCTGTCATTTTGCCGTTCAGCGGCATTTCTGTCATGCCCGCGCGCTTCATCAGCAGACGCAGTTTGTCCGTCAGGCTCTGGTTCACGCCGGTACGCAGGCTGGTAAAATAGACCTTGGCTTTTTCCATGGCAGATACCCTCCCAATCAGGATGGCTTGAGTATACCACAAACTTTTTCATTTTTACAGGGGGAATGCGAAAATTTGTTCTCGTATTAATAATCCTTGCCGTTTGTCCCCGTTCAAACCGGTAAAAGCCTGATTTTTTCGTTCTGTCTGCGTCTGTCCTGACGATGTGTCCGGGGGATCGTTTCCCGTGGCAACCACAAAGCGGCGTTACTCACCGCCGTTAATCCGCACGGATCACCCGGCGTTTATCAAACAATCGCCATTGTCCGCGCTGGCGGCCGTACGGCGATCACAGGCTGATTCACGTAATATTCGGTTTTCGTTTCGGCTCCGTGCCGCACACAGATCATATTCGGTACAGGACAACCGGCTTACGCACGCCTAATTCGACGGTTTTCAACCGCAGCAGGGACAATCCGATGATTCCGGCAATTCATTCTTCTCCTGTGCAACCGGATCAGCGGGCTGAGGCGCGGTACGGCTGCCCAGTTCGTCTCGCACATATCCGGCCAGTATCTTTACGATGCGCGCGTTTTTTCCGCCGTGCGCCACAATCACGTCCGCAAGGTCGATATAATTCCGGATATGCTTGGCGTACATGGGTTTAACCGTGGAAAGATACTGCACGCTGATGTTGTCGATGCTGCGTCCCCGCTCGTTAATATCGCGCGTGATGCGTCTTAACAGGCAGATATCCGGCTCCACGCTCATGTACAGCTTCAGGAACATCAGCTCGCACAGGCGTTCGTCATAGAAAACATGAATCCCCTCGATAATCAGCACGTCCGTGGGATAGATCAGTTCGTCCTCGCGGTCGGCGCGGCGATGGATAGTATAATCATACGCCTTGCGGGTGATCGGTTGACCCGCCAGCAGGGTTTTCATATCCTGTAAGAACAGTTCGTGGTCAAAGATACCGGGCTCATCATAGTTCAGCAGCGCCCGCTCCTGAAACGTCAGGTGGGGATGATCACGATAATAACAATCGTGATTGATCACCATGCAGTTACTGCCGATTTCGCTGCACAGTTCCGATGCGAGGGTGCTTTTTCCGCTACCGCTGGCCCCGCAAATCCCGATCATCAGCATGCGCGCAACCCCTCTTTACCCGGTTTTTACAAACAATATCCGAAACGGGCGCGTCTGTCAATCCCCCTGAGCAGGCCGGAACAGGCGTAACCCGCCCGCCGCCTAGTTTGTCTTCGTCAGGAATTTTTCCATCACATATCCTTCGACAGCATCTGTTTTTACGCGCACCCAGCCTTCCTGATCGCATTCCTCCAGCACAATCAGTTGTTGATCCCGGTACAGCTTCATCAGCACGTCACCGGAAAGGTCCGGCGTCGCCCGCAGATTGAGTGTGGAATCTTCCGCAATGCCGGTTACTGTGGCATACCAGGCACCCGTCGGTAACGTCTGCGTCACGGGCATCAGCGTGGGGCGGGGCGTTGGTGTGGGTACCGGTCCGGCTGTTTCGGTCAGCGGCTGCTCCAGCGGGGGCAGCGCAACCGCCGTTTCGGCATAACGCATCAGCGTCATCCCGGGGTAATAAAAAGACAAAATCTCCGTATAGGTTTTCTGGTCGTTGCCCGCCATCCATTCCGCGCCCCGCTGACTGAGGCCCACACCGTGACCGAAACGGCGGGCGCTGATCGTAAAGGAGGTATCATCCTCCGTAACGGTGTACAGTTCGTTATCATCCCCATT
>Ga0116170_10000803_pt1 | contig 32905 bp, 33 predicted proteins | sample AD_JPNHW1_MetaG_FD_89797 | JGI IMG/M metagenome (GOLD analysis project Ga0116170, IMG submission 89797) | Active sludge microbial communities of municipal wastewater-treating anaerobic digesters from Japan - AD_JPNHW1_MetaG | ecosystem: Engineered > Bioreactor > Anaerobic > Digestate | place... | reverse complement strand
TTCGAGCTCTTCAGGTATACTTAGCTTGACTGTTATGGTCATTGGAAGTTCCTTTCTTTTGTTTTTAAGCCAAACTAATTGTATAGGAACTTCCTCTTTTTTTTCTTGACTACGGACCTTTGAAACGCATACAACAATCTACAATCCTTAACATATTTGAATGCATTGTTATATAATCTATTTGCAAAGACAAATTTATAAAACATTGTTTCAAAATGATTTTTGTGCAGTACCTTTTTTATACCCGAGACTATCACTTGAATCTTGCCTGTTATCTTTAATCACTGAGCGAAGGAGCCAAAATATGATCGTCGGCAAAAGAATGTCATCCCCCATTATCACAGTTCCACCAAGCATGCCGCTTAATGACGCGGTTACCCTGATGAAGAAAGAAAAAATCCGCCACATGGTCGTCGCGGAAAAGAACAAAATGGTCGGGCTGGTTACCCAAAATGACCTGGAAAACGCCCTTTCCTCCAAAGCCACCACGCTCAGCGTTTGGGAGCTGAACTATCTGATTGACCGCATCAAGGTTTCGGACGTCATGGTGAAAGATGTGATCACTGCCACGGAAGATATGCCTGTGGAAGAAGCCGCCCGGCTGATGGCAGATAACAAAATCAGTTCGCTTCCCGTGCTGCGCGGCGACGAGGTGGTGGGCATCATCACTGAAACCGACCTTTTCCGTCTCTTCCTTGAACTGCTTGGCGCGCGTGAATATGGAGTAAGAATTTCCGCAATTCTCCGCAATAAGCCCGGTGCCATCGCCAAGCTTACCCAGTCTATCTACGAAGCTGGCGGTGATATTATCGCCATCGGCACATTCACTGGCGAATCCTTGTCCACTGTTGAAATCACCGCCAAAGTCCGCGGCATTGAAGAGCAAAAACTGAAACAAATCCTGGAGCCGGTGGTACAAGAGCTCCTGAATATTTATACAAGCTGACACCGAGCCTTAACTCGCGATATCTAAGCTTCCCAACACCAGGAAACTAGACTGGGCTGAGGGCTGCCTCAGGAGTATCCTGTTAAACAAAACCCGCGTGCATGCGGGTTTTTTTTTGTTGCTGTGCCGCGCATACTCCAATCCTACGCGCAGTACCACGAAAATATAAATAATCGATTCTCTATAAATTTGGGACTAACTTGAGCAGTTCATTCAGTTCGTTACCTACCACGAGCAGCTCTTCTCCGAATGTCTGAATTTTCGAGCACTCCATTCGGAAAGCAGGACCCGCGATGGCCAACGAAGCTATCGGTGTGCCGTCACTCCGGAACAAAGGCACTCCCACGGCGTGGATGCCGGTTTCTAGCCCTTCGCAGTCCAAGGAATACCCGCGTTTCCGCGTCTCGCGCATATCTTCCAGGAAAGCCTCACGGGTGGGAACGATATTTGGCGTGAAGCTGATGTTCGTGTTTTGCAGAACAGCCAGGGCCTCTTCTTCCGGCAGCCAGGCCAAGATAGCTTTCCCGGATGCCGTGCTAAAGGCCGGCAAATGCTGCCCCATCGATGACGCCAGTTTAACCCGCTGTGGGCTTTGAATGACATCCAGGAACAAGGCCTCTCCATTATCCAGGATAGCAAGGTCAATCGTCTCACGATATTTTTCGTTCAGCATGCGCATATACGGCAGCGCAATCTGGCGAATGCCGATGTTTTCCTGGCTCAGGTAAGCCATTTGCAGCAGGCGGTAGCCCAACCGGTAAACGCCCGTCTCGGGATCCCGACGAACAAAATTGCGCCGCTCCAGGGTTGCCAACAAACGGTGGACGGTGCTCTTATGAATCCCAATCCGTTCCGATATCTGGGTCATATTTAGTGCTGGGGTCTGTGCGTTGAAACACAATAGCACATCCAATGCTCTGTCCACTGCCCTCACGGAGTTGCTGCTGTCGTTCCCGTTTTCTTCCTGGTTGTTCAGATAATCCATTGCTTCCACCGTTTCCTGCCGAGTTTCATTCTATGAAATATACCACACACAATCCTTGTCGATGGTCAAAATAACCCATGGAGTGTCGCATCAAACTTTCAGGTGTTTATCCAGGAATGCGTAAACAATTTCTAGATTCTCGTCGCTCTCAAAATATGGGTCGGCGTGCATGACATGGTTTTCAAACACATCCAGGTGCACCTTACCCTTTCCGGCGGTCTTTTCAATGGCCGCGGCAAATTTTATCGACTGCTGGACCGGAACGACCGGGTCGTGGTATCCATGCTGCAGCAGAAAGTACGGCACGGCGGGTGTTATATACGCCGCAGGGCTGGCTTTCCAGACCAATTCGGGAACCTGCGTAATCTGCGCGCCCAACAGGCAGGATTCCGGCGATTCCGGCAGGGAATGGTCGCTGGGTCCGTTTCCGGTTTCCGCCAGCATCGCGTCCATTTCCAAAAAGCTGTAAGTCGGGCCATACCAAACCACAACCGCACGCACCCGGGTGTTTTCTTCGGCATTACCCGTCGAAAAATCTTCCAGATCCGCTACGCCCTCAGAAGTGGCCAGCAGCGCCGCCAGGTGCCCGCCCGCGGATCCACCCCACAGTCCGATGCGCTCCTTGTCCAGTTTATATTCCCCGGCATGCGCTTTTACAAAGCGCAGCGCGGATTTGCAGTCGAATATCTGCGCCGGGAAAATCGCTTCCTGGCTCAAGCGGTAATTGATGCTCACAACCGCGTAGCCGCGATAAATACCCTTCAGCATCGGCATCAATTGCTCGTCCCGCTTATCGCAAATCTTCCACGCCCCACCGTGGATTACAAAAATAACCGGAAAGGGTCCATCGCCTTCATCAGGCAGGAAGACGTCCAGCTTTTGGCTCTCGGATTGGTGTCCATAAGGGATATCCAGCCATTGGCGTTTGACGAAGCTGGTGTCGAGCATCGGAGGTGGAACGCCCGGGTCTGCCTCTGAAAGAGGCGGCCGTGGTAATCCTCCCCCAAGCGGAAGATCATCTTTTGGAAGTTTTACAGGCTCGCACATGCTCTTTTTCCTCCGTTACATTCAAACTTAGTCAACACTCACTGCAAAACGACCCTCTCAGCCAGGAAAAACTGCTTTAGCAGGAAGTTTGCTCTTGAATCTAACCTAACACCATCGCATGAATCCTCGCTTCAAGCTCGGCAGAGGACGCAGGTCAGGAACAACGGTGGTCTTCCCCTGATTAACTTTCAGGGTAGGACCACCGTTGTATTTATCATGGCGCTCAGAGCGCGTTAGAACTTACAGCTTTTCAGGTCTGAATGACCAGCGCCAGAAAAACGCGTTCCAAGGCAAATCAGCTTAGCGATCCTCAAAAGCGGGCGCCGGGTAGATCAGCGGAGCCGTGGCATGTTCAGCCGGCCAAACCAGTTCCATCTTACCGTTTTGCCACTGGATTAAGGGATCCAGCACGTTGCCAGTGCCGTCCGGGTTAAAGGTCACAGGACCGATAACAGTGTCGAACTCACCCGCGGCGATTGTGTCGCGAATGACGTCGCGGTCCAGCGTTCCGGCCTTCTCGATCGCCTGGGCCAAAATCTGCACGCAAGCGTAGGCAGGACCGGTCAGCAGATCTGCCGGGCGGCCGTACAATTCTTCATAGCGGGCATTGAGTTTGTCCACGCCTTCGAATTTGGCGCCATAGTGCCATCCAGGGAAGATTGTGACGTAATCCCCAATCTTGCCCAGCGATTCACCCCAGTTCACGCCTTCCGGCGCGCGGATAACCAGCGAGAATTTCGGGGTCCATCCGAGTTCGGCCATAGTCTTAAACATCCCGCTGCCGTCCGGGAAGACAGGCAGGGTGAGCAGCATATCCGCGCCGGCAGCTTTTGCCTTCTGAATGGCTGCCGTCCAATCGTTTACGCCGACCGGGTTCTCTTCATACACCACGATTTCATAACCGTATTCAGGAGCGCGCAGCTTGACCAGGTCGCCCCATTCTTTGCCCCAGTCATCATTGTAAGCAAATACTGCAACCTTGGTCGGGCGTTCACCTTCCGGAATCGCTTCATTCAGGATTTTGAAAACGTCCTCGGTCTGGTTGGGGGATTTCGGGAACGGGGAGAACAAGTACTTGTAACCCTGCTGATGGATTTTATACAGGGCGAAGGAAATGCCCAGATACGGCACCTTATTCTTTTCAGCAATCGGGATGGAGGCCGCGTGCATGGAGCTTCCGCCGCCGCCTAAGTATGCTGTCAGTTCATGTTCCGAGAATAAGGTTTCCATCTTGGTGACGGCTTTGGTCGGGTCTGACTCATCGTCGTAGTAAGTCAGCCGCAGCGGGATTTTCTTATTATATTCTTTCACGAACACGCCGCCGTCGGCATTGATATGTTCTATCGCGATTTGATAGCCAGGCAGAATCAGGTTACCCAGCGAGCCAAAGTTACCAGTCAGGCTGATGGACGAACCTACATCGATAAATTCAGGCGCAGGCGGATAGGTGGCCTCCTCAGTAGCAGGAGCCTCGGTCTCGGCGGCGGGTGCTTCAGTCGCCGGTGCTTCTGTTACCACGGGGGTTTCCGTCTCGACAGCCTGTGGTGCACAACTGGTTGCCATTAAGCTCACCAGGAGCATAATCACGAGGGCAACTCCAAATTTCGTTTTCATTCTGAACCTCCTTTTTAACTCTTGCAACTGTTTCAGATGTGATGTCCAAATTTGCGAATCAATTCATAGGCATTCTCCTTTCAGCGGGAAAAACAGCTAAGGGTGAGATAATTCAGCCGCACTCTCCCGTTTCTTGTTTTGTTTTGCTCGTATTCGTTTCCAGAACCCCATAAAACCACCGGGCAGAAAGAGAACAACAAGGATAAAGAGAATCCCAAACACGGTCGGATGAAATTCTGCCAGGTTCAAGGAGAGCACTTCCTTGAGCACGACGAAGAAAATCGCACCGATAATGGGGCCGAGAATCGTACCGGTGCCGCCGATATACGCCATCATGGTCGAGTCCAATGTCCATACCGGGCTGAAAGGATACTGCGGGTAATAGCCTATCTGGAAAAAGGCAAAAGCGCCGCCCGCCAGCCCTGCCAAAAAAGCGCTGATCACCAGGGCGGTAAGTTTGTGCCGGAAGGCGTTAACCCCCAGCGATTCGGCCGCGTCTTCCTGTTCGCGTACTGCCATCATACCCAGACCCAAGCGGGAGTTCGCAATCAGATAAGCCACCAAAACGGTGAGAAGGGCAATGGCGAGGAAGAGATAATACCGGGAAACCAGAGTGTAGGACTGTAAGTCCTGAACCGGCAATGAAGAAATCTGCGGGAAAATGTTGCCGACCGTCGCAAACAATATTTGCCCGAGGGCAAGCGTACCAATCGTGAAATACGCACCGCGCAGTTTGAAGGCTGGCGAACCAATCAGCAGCGCAAAGACAATCGCAATGATTCCGCCCACAAGCATCGCCAGAATGACGTTCCAACCGGCAAACCACAACAAACGGGTCCCGAGCGCTCCAAGCCCAAAAAAGGCTGAATGACCCAGACTGACCTGCCCGGTGTAACCGCCCAAAATATTCCAGGAGGACGCCAGTGAGATGTAGAGCAGGATCATGCATAGGTAAGTGAGCAGGTTGTCTTTCTTGATAAAGAGCGGAATCACTGCCAGCACGATGACAAAGATGAAAGCGATAAGCAGTGTTTGATTCTTTTTCATTTGTCACCTTCCTTCGTGCCGAACAAACCCTGCGGACGGAAGATCAGAATAATCAGGAAAAGCAGCAGGCCCGCGATGAGGCGGTAGTTCCCACCAATGAAAAACGCGGTCGCGGATTCTGTCACGCCCAGGATGATGCCGCCTACGAAGGTGCCTACCATGCTGCCGAGCCCTCCCAGCACCATAACCACCATGCTCTTCAGCGTCCAGTTCAGACCCATCGAGGGGTCGATGGAATAACAGATGCTGACCAGCGTTCCCGCCACCCCCGCCATCGCACAGCCGAGCATGAAGGCCAGCAAGTAAACCTGGTGAATATTGATACCCATCAGAGAGGCAGACTGCCAGTCTTCCACGGTTGCGCGGATAGCTTTGCCCGTGAAGGTTTTCTTGAGGAAGATTTGCAGACTGATCAAGGCCACAATCGCAATGCCGAGACTGATTAACCTGACCGCGGGGAAGCGGATCCCCGCCAGCTCAAAGGATAGACCTGAATAGGCGGTTGTAATAGAACGGTCATCCGCGGTCCACAGCCGCAGGGCGATGTTTTGCAGAATTGTAGAGAGGCCAAAGCCCACCAGAAGCGAATTTTGAATCTTTTTTTCCACTTCCAGTTTAATGAGCCTGGAGAAAATCAGGCGGTAAAGGATAAATCCTATCAGCAGAAGAAAGATTATCGTCAGCGGTATCGAGACAAAGGGATCCACTTTCAGCAATTTGAAGATCCAGAAACTGGCGTAACCGCCAAGCATGAGCAATTCGCCGTGAGAAACGTTCAAGAATTTTGAAACTCCGAAAACAAGGGAAAGCCCAACCGCCGCCAAGCCATAGAGCGCCCCGATCAGTATCCCGTAAACAATGTTCTGTACCAGTGGTTGAAGCATGATATCCTCTCGTTAGCCCAGGTAAGCGCTGCGCACGGATTCAAAGGAGAGTAGGGCTTCGCCCGAGCCTTCCCCGACAATTCTGCCGTTTTCAATGACATAAGCCCGGTCTGCCAATTCCAACGCCGCGCGCACGTTTTGCTCCACCAGCAGGATTGTGACCCCTTGCTGATTGATGCCCTTGATCATCTCAAAAATCGAGTCGACAAGGATGGGCGCCAGGCCAAACGAAGGCTCATCCAGCATCAACAGCTTCGGTTTAGACATCATTGCGCGGCCGATTGCCAGCATCTGCCGTTCGCCACCACTCAGGGTGCCGGCTCGCTGCGTCAGGCGTTCCTTCAGGCGTGGAAAAGTTTTGAAGACCTCTTCGATTGTTTCCGCGCGCTCCTTACGCGCCCGGGTTCCGTACGCTCCCAATTCCAGGTTCTCCATTACGGTCATGCTGGCAAAAACCCTGCCCCCTTCCATCACCATGGATACCCCCAGGTCCACAATCTTATCCGGCGGGACCTTCAGGAGGTCGTGCCCGTCAAAGGTGATGCCGCCGCGAGCAGGCCTGAGCAGCCCGGTGATGGAAAGTAAGGTAGTCGTTTTGCCTGCACCGTTAGGACCGATGAGGGAAACCATTTCCCCTTCGTTCACATCCAGGGAAATCCCCCATAAGGCTTGCAGGTCGCCATAATAGGTGTCGATATCTGTGAGTTTAAGCATGGCTCTTCCCCAGGTAAACATCAATAACGCGCGGATCGTACATGATTTGCTGGGCGGTCCCCTCGGCGACTTTTTCGCCCATATTCAGGACGACGATGCGGTCGGAAAGCCCCATAATCGCTTTAACAATATGCTCAACAATGAGGATCGTAACGCCTGAATCCCGGATTTCCCGGATGGTATTCATTGCGTCTTCGGCTTCGGCGTGATTAAGACCTGCCATCAATTCGTCCAGCAGCAGCAGTTTGGGCTTGGCAGCCAGAGCGCGCGCTAATTCCAGGCGTTTACGCTGCATCAGTGTCAAATCATTTGCCAGCATATAGGCTTTGGCGCGCAGGCCGACCTTCTCCAGCATCAACAGCGAGTCCTCTTCCGCAATTCTAAGATTGGAAGTGGCTTCCTTGCCAAAGGCGCGCCCAATCATCACATTTTGTACCGCGGTAAGGTTCAGGAAAGGCTTGATAAGTTGGAATGTGCGCGCGATGCCGTTGCTGCACATACTGCTGCGCGGTGACCCGGCGATTTCTTTGCCGTCGAACACAATTGACCCGCTGTCCGGCCTCAAGAAACCGGTGAGCAGATTCAGCGTCGTTGTTTTTCCGGAACCATTCGGCCCGATCAGACCGACGATTTCGCCGCTTTGTATTGAAAAATCTACATTATTTACTGCTTTTAAACCCCCAAAAGCTTTATTCAGCTTCTCGACTTGTAATAGCATAACTCTCCTTTTTGTATGCCATCTACTTTCAGTGGTGGGCGGCTTGTTTTCATGATTATGCTACATTCGGGTTTGTCTCCTTGACCTGGCGATTCTGGGGTAAATTTGGAATCCTGCGGTGAGAAGCATCCTGTCGTTGCGAAATTCTGTGGAAAAATTGAAGGTAGGCATGCAAGTTCGCACGCTGCTCCCTGAGAAAGATATATCCCAGCAATACACTCCATTTCCCCGCCAATCCCAAACCACTCCTTGAGCGGGCGGTTTGGAATGCGCGCGAGATAGGGAACCGTTCAAAAGGCAGCGTTGCAGGCTCAGAGCGAACCTGCAACGCATTAGAACTTACATTCAGCACCTGCATTAAACTCCAAAGCAGATTTCGTCGATTTACGGGGGATACGCCACAGTGTAAATGTGCGTACCACCGTTCAGCGGACCTTTGAGGAGCGCGTCGATTTGCTCCTTCGGGCGCATGGTGACCTTTTCGGTTGGCGGTAAGACGCCGGGCGGAAATTTGGTCATGATGTCCCCGATTAGACGCACCATGTAGTCCAGAAGCGCGTTCAGGCCTGGTTTGGCTTTTTCTGGATCCGCCAGCGTAGGCCGTCCGATAACGCCTTCGGGATAGACGAGCACTTCCGCGCCGCCCAAACCAACGTGTTCATGCCCCTTAATTGGGGCGTGATACACTTCTCCGCCTTTGTCCACGTGCCCGGGCGGCAAAAAGCCTTCCGGTTTGGTATCCACAACCAGGCTCATATCCATGAATTCCGGGAAGAGCGCCAGGGAGTAGGAACCTTCTGCCTCGTCAGCGTGCTGGAAAGGCGTCTCAAAAGGTCCGCCGTGCGCTTTGTCCTTGAGATAATCATGAATTACAGTCGGCCAATGTAAAGAAATCAGGACCGCAGGCACCTGATACTTCTTCCCGAATTGCTGCAGGGCAAGCGGAATAACTTCCTCCTGCCCATGACCATTCAGGAAGATTTGTTTGCGAAAACCCATATTCCATAAACCGGCGATAATCGCCCGCAGGTTTGCGAGGAAGGCATCTTCCGGCACCACGACCGTGCCGGGCATGCCCAGGTGATTGAAAGGATGGGATCCGTACCAGACAGGTTCCGCAATGGTACAGCCTGTTTTCAAGGCGACTTGTTCCGCCATGCGAGTCACCAGGAAGGTATCCTCACCCAGGGGTTGACCAGCTCCATGGCATTCCGTACTGCCAACAGGAATGATGATCAAGTCATTCGTCTTTTGCCGTTCTCTGATCTGCGTCATGTTCATGGTCTGCAGATAGAGACCTTCAGCTTTTTCCATTCTGCCACCGTCCGGTGGAAAAACCCATTCTCCCATGATAGAGTCCTTTCTTAGACTGCAGGGATGCACAGGTCAGGAGTGTTCTTACCGGATTGGGTCAGTTCGGGATAGTACCTGGTCATCATTTCAACGACGATGGAAGCCTGGTCTGCCATCTTCTTACCGTCAGAGGCGGAAGTGAGCGAGCCGTGCGCTGCAACAACAGAGTTGCCGGTCTTGCAATGCACAGGAGCCGCAACGCGAACGATTTCCGGCGCTTCGTACACGCGGATGAAGCCGCCAGAAGCAGGGGGATTATCGGTATGAACATCCAACGGAACCTGGACAGCAGCGCGCAGCGCGGCAATCATCGGAATCTGGAGGTCGCGCACCGGGTTGATGGAATCAGCGCCCAGGCTTTCCAGCAGTTTGAATGAGCAGGGGTTGCATTGGCCGAGATGGGCAGAGCACTTGAATTTGATGTCCTTGGGCAGAGCGCCGTCGCGACGCATCTGGTTGACGAGCCAAAGCATGCCCTCATCATAGATAAGGAAGCCGCGGCAGCCGTATTCGTATCCGCGCTTGATATCTTCCACAGCGCGCAGCACCTGTTCCATACCGCGCAGGCGGTAGCTAATGCGGATGCCCTGGGGGGACAGGACGGTGGCGCCGGTATCATAAGTCGCGCGGGGGCCTACGGAGAGCAGCAGCTCGCAGCCGTAATCATGGCACAGGCGGCAGTATTCCTTAATTTCTTCCTTGGTATGGCGGAACATACCATAGGTTTCGGTCACGCGGTTGATCGTGATACCATTTTTGGTAGCGGTCTCCAACAGCGCCTGCACGGATTCAGCCGTGTTCACGGTCGGAACTTCGATACGGAAGGCTGCGCCGTCAGGGAAACGCAGGGTGGAAGAAGGCATATCGAACAAGTCGCCTTCAGGCAGACCAAGGGTCTTTACATACTTGCGGGTTTCTTCAAACATCTTGTTATCTCCATTTCTTGATTACAGATTATTGCATGTGACTTGGAAGCGGCGGGCAATATACCCAGACTAACTTCAGCGGTTCATCGCCGATGTTTTCAACGCGGTGCTTTTTGCCGACAGGAGAATAAAAAGCGGTCTCCGGCCCAATTTCCCACTCGCCTTCTCCTTCGATGACGAGTTTGGCCCGACCGCTGATCAGAAAGAGAACTTCCTCTGATTCGGTGTGGACATGATCTGGAATCATACTGCCAACTTCCGTGATGTTCATCCCCATAGAAACATTAATAACACCTCCGAATTTGGGGGCCAAGAGCAGCTTCGACCTTCGCGGTGGTTCCCGATACTCCCCTTCCACATCAGATGCTTTGACAAACGGTAAGCCGGCCATACCTATCTCCTTTATGCGTTATTCAGGGAAACGAAACTTGTACCATTCTGTAAAACTGGGTTTCATTGCTTGGATATTAACATGAAACCAATGTGGTGTCAAGACCATCCCCCCAAACTTGCCTTTTCGCGCTTGCCACTTTCTGCCGCTTTCTATTGACAGAGTGCTGTAAACGTGTGATAATAGTGTCATTCTATAAAATACTGTTTTATTAGATGAGACTGTTCTCATCCTTTAGCAACTGAATTTGGTACGATCGAAATGCGACACTCAAACTCACCCAGTCAGTCTAATTTCACACAAAGGAGAGCAAATGTCTGAAACCTTCAATCTGGCAGAAGCCACCCTAAAAGCCATCCAGGACCGGCGCAGTATCCGTGAGTATTCCGCGGAACCGGTTTCGGATGAAGACCTGAACTTGATTCTGGAAGCCGCGCGTCAGGCTCCGTCCGGTGAAAACGCCCAACCCTGGCGTTTCATCGTGGTCAAAGACGAAGCCACCCGCAAGAAATTAGGAGACATCTCTGGCGGCGGCAGCGGCAGAAGGTTTACCGCGGAATTCATGACCAAAAAGATGCAGCAGCGCTTTGCCACCCTGGAAGACGAGGCAAAGAAGAAAGCCGCGTATGAGAAGCTGACTTCCGGCGCGGTTTCGATGTTTGCTGCCGCCGCGCCTGTGAACATCATCGTCATTGGCCGTAAGGATGTGTGGGACCTGCCTTATGATACTTCCGCGGCAATTGAAAACATCCTCTTGATGGTAACCGCGCTTGGCTTGGGCGCCTGTTGGGTCATCGCCCCGTGTATCGACGTCCGCGATGAAATCCGGCTGCGCAAGCTGCTGAACATCCCGGAGGAGTACAAAGCCGTCAGCCTGATTTCTATCGGGCATCCCACCCGCCCGCACCGCCCCCGCCCCCGCATGGCACTGAAAGATATTGTCTTCGAAGAAGCTTTCGGCAATCCCTATTATAAGGAGGAAGCATGAGCGAAAAAGCCATCTCCCACGTGTACTTGAATGGTCTTGTTTTTGACCTGGAAAAAGCATTTTGGGATGAGCGCGGACGCGGCTGCCACTTCCGCATGATGGAAGTCGGGCGCGAAATCTACGAGTCCGATTGCAAAACCCGCATCCAGAGCGCTGAAATTCCAGCGATTGTAAGCGCTGTACAGGAAGTCCTGATTGAAAAGGGTATTGTTGGCAGCGTTAACTGCGCGCAGGAAGATCCTACCCTGATCGTTTCGGTACAGGGCTGCCTGCATTTGCCGGTGGAAGACCGCATGCTGGAAAAAGGTATCGAACCCTTCACCTGCGTACCCGCCAACCTGATCATCATGGGCATTGAAGACAAACTGAACCGTCAGGTGGAGCTCGCGGAAATCAAATGCGAGAACGGCGTCTGCCAGCTTCTGCTGGTTGTTTTCGACCGTCCTGCCGCGGTTGTGTAAGATGAACAAACTCTGCAGCTTACACGATGCCGTCGCGTCTATCCAGCCTGGTGCGCACGTCGCGCTGCCGGGCTTTGCCATCGCGCGCTGCGGGATGGCATTCGCGCACGAGGTTATCCGCCAGGGGATTAATCATCTGACGCTCTCGCAATGCGTGGGCGCCATGGACGCTGACTTGTTGGCTGGCGCCGGCATGGCCGACCGCCTCATTTATGGCGGTGGTTCGCTGGACCGCTTTGGCAGGCTTAGCGGCATTAATCGCGGTATCGAAACGGGCACGCTGGCCGCTGAGGAATACAGCAGCCTCTCGGTCACTTTCCGCTATTTGGCTGGGTCTTTGGGCCTCCCATTCATTCCAATTCGCTCGCTTCAGGGTTCTGACCTGCTGGTGAACCTGAGAGAGCAGCACCCGGAAGACGTCGCTACTGTGACGGATCCCTTCACAGGCAAAGAATGGCTGGCGCTGAAGCCGCTGCTGCCGGACGTTGCCGTTGCGATTGTTTCCGCCGCCGATGAGGAAGGCAACGCGCAAATTGACGGCCCCCGCTGGGATAATCTTGAACAAGCCCGGGCCAGCAAGCGCACCATTGTGCTGGCGCAGAACATTATCTCTACCGAAGAAATTCGCAAAAATCCCGAACGCAATGTTATCCCTGGTTTCCTGGTCTCGCATGTTGTGCACGTTCCATACGCGGCGCACCCCTGTTCGCTTTTCCAGGCCTACGATTACGACGCGGACCACATCCGCCTCTACGCGGAAGCCGCGCAAAGCCCGGAGGGTATACGCGCCTATCTGGACGCCTACGTCACCGGTGTACCAGACCACACGGCGTATCTAGCCAAAGTTGGTGGGGATGAGCTCCTCAAGAAAATCGCCGCGGACCCACTGCGAGGTTACTAAGATGGTAAACGATTACTCTCCCTCAGAATTAATGGCTGTAGCCGGTTCCCGCGAACTTAAGGACGGCCAGATTGTGGCGGTTGGTCTGGGCCTGCCAGTCGTGGCGTCGTTTCTGGCAAAACAAACGCACGCCCCTAACATGACCATCCTGTTTGAGTTGGGGGTTGTGGACCCGGAACCCGTGGAAAGCGGTGTTGGTTTGGCTGACCCGCGCGTCTGGTATCGCGCCAAGGTGCTCAGCAGTTTTGTGGATATCCTCGGCGCAGTGCTGCATAAAGGGCGCGTGGATGTGGGCTTTTTGGGCGGATTGGAGGTAGACCAGTACGGCAACCTGAACACGACCCTGGTCGGCGATCCGCGCGGCAAGTTCAAGCACATGGTCGGCAGCGGTGGGGCGAACGACATCGCCTCCTGTGCAAACAAAACCGTCATCATCATCCGGCATGAAGCCCGCAAACTAAAGGAAACGATCTCGTTTGTCACCAGCCCCGGCTTCCTCAGCGGCGGCAGCGCGCGGGCTGACCTGAACATGCGCGGTGGTCCGGAGCGCGTAATAACGGATAAAGCCATCTTTGGCTTTCACCCGGAGACCAAGCGCATGCAGCTCCTTTCCATTCATCCGGGAAACACTCTCGAAGATGTGCTCAACACCATGGGTTTCGTGCCCGAGATGAGCGGCAAGATTGCGTATACCGAGCCCCCCACGCAGGAACAGCTCCGTTTAATACGCGAAGAAATTGATCCAACCAGAATGTACATGGGTTAAGACCATATCAGGAAGGATACCCGCATGCCATATATCGTCACCAGTGAATGTATCCTTTGTGGAGCTTGCGTGGCTGGCTGCCCCAGCGAAGCCATCACCGAGGGTGAAACGCAATCTCATATCGACACCGAAATATGCGTGGAATGCGGCACCTGCGAGGCAAACTGCCCCGTGGGTGCGATTTATTTTGCCGAAGAAACAGATCACTAAGGACCTGACGGTAACAATCTCTCATCGAATAGAAAAGGAAGAATCATGCCCGCAATCACGAAAGAAGCTGCACTTGAGTACCATCATCTGAATGGGGTTCCTGGCAAAGTGGCCATGGTGCCTACCAAACCGCTGGATAACCAGTTTGACCTGGGCCTGGCCTACACCCCTGGCGTTGCCTGGCCGGTTCTCGAAATTGAAAAAGACCCTTTGCTGGCCTATCAATACACCTCCAAAGGCAACCTTGTGGCAGTTGTATCCAACGGCACAGCTATTCTCGGTCTGGGAGACCGCGGCGCGCTGGCTTCAAAACCAGTTATGGAAGGGAAAGGTGTTTTGTTCAAGTCATTCGCGGATGTGGACGTCTTCGATATCGAGGTGGATTCCCATGACCCGGATGTAGTGATCGAGGTCACCCGGGCAATTGCCCCCAGCTTTGGCGGCATCAACCTGGAAGATATCAAAGCGCCGGAATGTTTTTACATCGAGACCAAACTCAAGGAAATGCTGGATATCCCGGTCTTCCATGACGACCAGCACGGCACAGCGATCATCACCGGCGCCGCGCTGCTGAATGCGTTGGAACTGACCAACCGGAAAATCCAGGATGTCAAGATTGTCTTCGCCGGAGCGGGTTCCGCGGGCATGTCATGCGCGAATCATCTCATCCGGCTCGGCCTTCCGCGCGAAAACATCTACATGGTGGATACCAAAGGGCTCATCTATAAAGGACGCACCGAATCCATGAATCCGTATAAAGTTGCCTTCGAAAACGGCGACGGTCCCGCCGCGCTTGGCGAAGTAATGGAAGGCGCGGATGTCTTCTTCGGCCTGTCCGCCGCGGATATCGTAACCGAAGAGATGGTCAAACGCATGGCGCATGATCCGATTATCTTCGCAATGTCCAACCCGAACCCGGAAATTAAGTACGAGCTTGCTCGCAGCGCACGCCCCGATTCCATCCTGGGCACCGGGCGCTCCGATTACCCGAACCAGATTAACAACGTGCTCGGCTTCCCCTTCATTTTCCGCGGAGCACTGGATGTGCGCGCCCGTCAAATCAACGATGAAATGAAACTGGCAGCCTCGTACGCCCTGGCGGAACTGGCCAAGCTGCCGGTGCCTCAGGATGTTTTGGACGCGTACGGTATTGACCATCTCGAATTCGGGCCGGACTACATCGTCCCCAAGCCTCTGGACAAACGCGTGTGCCTGTACGAAGCCCCCGCTGTCGCCAAAGCAGCCATGGAGACCGGCATGGCACGCATGCCCATCGACCTGGAAGCCTACAAAGCGCAGCTCATGGAACGCATCGTGAACAAACGCAAATAGAGGTGGAACAGTGCGCGATATTACCAATGAACTTGTAGAACTTGTCCGGCTCACCTCAACCGACCTGCCCAAATCCATTCAGGACGCGTTGGTCAAAGCCCACCAGGCAGAAGCGGAGGGCTCCGCGGCGCAGGCTGCTATGGTGTCTATCCTTGAAAACGTGGAAATGAGCCGCCGCAACCAGACCCCCATCTGCCAGGATACTGGCACCCCCCTGTTCTTTGTCAAGTATGGGCAAGGTTGGGAACCAGGCGCGCTCAAAACCCAAATCCGGGCAGCCATCGCGGAAGCGACCAAACGCTCTTATTTGCGGCCAAACGCAGTGGATTCCCTGCGCGGGAAGAACACCGGCAATAACCTTGGAGATGACAATTTCCCGACGATTCACTTCCAGGAAGTACCAGGCGACGACCTAACTATTGATTTGATGCTCAAAGGCGGCGGATGCGAAAACGTCGGCAGGCAGTATTCCTTGCCCGATGTCGCTCTCGGCGCTGACCGCGACCTGGAAGGCGTGCGCAAAGTCGTTCTCGATGCGGTTTACCAGGCACAGGGTCAGGGCTGCGCGCCGGGATTTCTGGGCGTGGCGATTGGCGGCGACCGCGGCAGCGGATACCTGGTATCCAAGGAAGCTTTGCTGGCTGGTCTGCAGGATGAAAATCCGGACCCCGAGCTTGCGGCTTTGGAACAGCGCATCACGGAAGAAGCCAACACCCTGGAAATTGGCCCGATGGGCTTTGGCGGCAAATCCACCGTGCTCGGCACGAAAATCCGCGCGTCGCATCGCTTGCCGGCTTCGTTCTTCGTGACCATTTCCTACATGTGCTGGGCATACCGCCACCGCACTTTAACCATCGCGGGAAGCGAAGTGAGGTACGCATGAGCGCCAAAGAATTTAAACGCATTACCGTTCCAATCTCTGATGAAGCCATCCGCGACCTGCGAATTGGCGATTCCGTGCTCCTCAGCGGAGTTATTGTTACCGGACGCGACACGGTCCATAAATGGTTTATGGACAGCTTCATCACGAAAACCGTGCCGGTCGCCGCGGAAGACGCCCAGGTGTACGAAGAGCTGAAGAAATTGCTCCAGGATGGCGTAATTTATCACTGCGGACCGGTTGTCAGCGGCTTGCAGGATAAAAACTACCGCTTCGTGGCTGCCGGCCCAACAACCAGCATTCGCGAGGAAGCCTATCAGGGCCAGGTGATGGAGCACTTTCATATGAAAGGTGTGATTGGCAAGGGCGGCATGGGCGCCAAAACGCTGGCAGCCTGCGCCAAAATCCCGGGTGTGTATTTCCACGCGATTGGCGGCGCGGCGTCCCTGATTGCTGAATCGGTAAAGAAGGTCCTCGGCGTCTATAAGTTGGAGTTTGGCGTGCCTGAGGCTCTGTGGGTCATCCAGGTGGAGGACTTCCCGGTGGTGGTCACAATGGATTCACACGGCAACAGCTTGCACGACGAGATTCAGAAACACTCGCTTGAAAAGCTGCAAGCCGTTTTAGCAAAATAATCGGCGCGAGCTTCCGGAGCGCATCGGCAGATTGACATTCACCCCCGGCTTCCTGATAAGCCACAAATAGCAGGCAAGCTGGGGATTCGCTTAAGGCAGGGAAACCATGAAAGTTAAACGAGAAGACCTCTTCAATGCAGCGCATGCGCTGCTCGTCGCGGCGGGTGAAAGCCCGGAAGGCGCGGCGCTGGTAGCGGAGACATTTTGCAAAGCAGACGCGCGCGGAATTACAACGCACGGCTCCTATCTGCTCAACCCCATTTTCAACCGCGTCAAAGCCGGGCAGTTGACACTTCCCACGAAGGCTGCCCTCGCGCTGGATACTGCCGCAGTGGCAGTCGTAGACGGCGGGGACGGGTTGGGACCGGTCGCCGGAAAATTAGCGGCGGACCTGGTCATTTCCCGCGCGAGACAGTATGGGGTCGGGCTCGTCCTGATCCGCAACACCAATAGCGTGGGTTCGCTGGCGTATTACACGGAAATGGTCGCCCGTGAAGGCATGATTGCCCTGATGAGCAGTAACGCCGCGCCTTCGATGGCTCCCTGGGGCGGCGCGGAAGCTTTTACCGGCACTAACCCGATTGCCATCGCGATTTACACTGGCCGGGACCTGCTTTTCTCGGCGGATATGGCTACCAGTGTGGTCGCGCGCGGCAAAATCCGCCAGTCCGCCCGGCGCGGCAAACCCATCCCGGCGGATTGGGCGATTGACGAGAATGGCAACCCGACCACCGACCCGAACGAAGCGCTCAAGGGCACGCTGCTGCCAATGGGCGGGCCCAAGGGTTCGGCCATCGCACTGGCGGTGGACATCCTTTCCGGGCTGGTGGCGGGCGCGAAGCATGCCCCTGATATCAAGAGCTTCCATAACCTGGACGGCGCCACCGGCGTGGGAGCGTCTTTGGCGGCAGTAGACATCTCCAAGTTTATGGACCTGGACGCTTACAAGACAGAGATGGACGCGTATATTGCCAGCCTGAAGGGTATGAAAAAAGCCGGCTCTGCCACCGAGATTTACCTTCCGGGCGAAATTGAATACAACAGGGAAGTCGAAAGCCGACGGTCAGGTATCCAGCTGGATGATGAGGCTGTGAACGCGCTCAATCAACTGCTCGCTTCTGTTGGTTCGGACGTGCGGCTGGCACCCATCGCGGATAATTAAGCACAAGGGAAGCGCCATAAGCTTCTCGAAAACCAAAGGAAATTAAGGCAAAAATAAGGCGCACGCCTTATTTTTGTTTGCGTTGTATTTTGAAGAATCATCGTCAGGAATAAATCGAAATTCTTGCAGAAAATCGCCTTCGCTGTTTTTTCCCGAAGAGCTCCGGTCAAGGAAATTTATGCGCGGAGATTTCAGGAAAACATTGTCTTTCACCGGTCCAAGACACAAACTCGCTTAAATATATTCCATTGTGGAAATTATTGAGCGGAAAAATGAATTGCTTTGGCGGCCCCGCCCCTCTATAATTTTGTTACATCGTGATTTGGTATTCTTGCAATTTTGTGTTAACAAATCCCTGAATGAAAGAAAAGGAGTAAATATCATGACAAAAGTTGTGGTTATTGGCGGGGGAAGCGCAGGAATTGCCGCAGCCATTGGCGCTCGAAAAGCCGGGGCGGAAGTCGTTTTGCTGGAAAAGCAGGATCAACTTCTCGGCATCGGGCGCATTGCTGGCAGCATGGACGTAGGCGGCAGGTATCCTTTGCACCTGGAAATCCTGGAAATGGGCGCGCCTGAGGTAAACGAAGTCCTGGATGAAGTCAGCCTGGACAATATGGACCACTACCGCGCATCGCATTATCCCTGGCACAGCCTGCCTGGTTCGGAGGAAATGACCAGGCATTCCTGGATCTATAATGTGATGACCGCCGAACCCGCGCTGCGCCGCCTCCTGGAAAAATGGGGGGTTGAAATCCTCTGGCGCTTTCGTGCCGTCGATATTGAAAAAGAAGGCCAGCGCATTACCAGAATCAAAGGGAAGATTAACCGCTACACGGACGCCTGGATTGAAGGCGACGCCTTCATCGACACTACCGGTTCGGCTGGAGGGGTAAAAGACTGCACCAGGAATGTAGGCGGCTGCGCGATGTGCCCCTGGATGCAATGCCCGACTTTCGGTGACCGGGTCAATTTAGCAGGCAAAGCCGGCGCCAAGACCTGGAGCATGCGCCAAAAAGACGGCACCCCCGGAGTGAAGTACAACGGTATTTATCTCTATAAAGAATCGCTCTCTCAGGAATGGAAAGACGCCCTGGCATACAGCCATCAGATTTTCGTGCCTTTCAGAGGCGAAATCGATTGGGATACCGACCCCGAGTGGAGTTGGGCGACCCGCGGACAAGATGGAAATGACGGCGAAGGCCACCCCGCCGACGCCGAAACCAGCTGGAGAGTTTCACCGGATACCGGACGCTTTCGCTTGCTGGACCGCGGTATCTTCGCTGGCGGCGCCGGGCCGAGCCCGATTCCGCTGGAAAAGCTGCGGAAAGTGCCCGGCTTCGAAAACATCGTTCCCGCCGGCCCAGTAGGCGGCATGAACCTGTGGTCGCTTGGGCATGATCTGGTGTTCTGCGAGAACACCATGCGCGTACCCCCGCTGGAGAACTACTTCACCGCCGGCAGTAAAGCCCATATCGTGGATATCCAACCCTGCATCAACAGCGGCTATCTGGCCGGCTTCAACGCAGTCCGCAGCGCGACCGGACAGGAACTGATAGAGCTTCCACGCTCCACTGCCACCGGCGATATTATCGCTTTCACGCAGGAATTCCTGCAGAACTCCGACGGCGGCCCCACCACCTTCGTCAGCGCGCACGCCGGTCATTACCTGCGCCGTCTCAAGGACACTGGCATCTTCCCGGATAACGAGGAAAAAGCCAAAAAACGTGTTGCGGATGCCGGTGCAACCAATATTTTTGCCTGATCTTTTCTGAGTTTCCTCCTTTGAAAGGAACGGCCTCCTGAGAAATCCTTTCCTACCATTTCGGTGATCAGGAGGCTGTTCCAATTAATACGGAAGAAGAGAAAGCTGGAGAAATCCATGACGGAACAAAACTGGGAAAACCGCAAAGTCAGCGGGCGGGATGAGGTTTTAAGGGAGATTGAAAAGCGCGCGAATGCGAACGCTGCTGCTGTCGCCGCGGACGTACGGGCAGTGATGCACGATTACGAGGTGGACATGTACCGCCTGGTCCTCTCCATCGGCAGGCATTACGGCATGGAAAAAGCCTACGAAATCATGAGCGAAACCGTCGCGGAAAAACGCCTGAAATGGTTCGCGCAAAATGTTCGTTTGCAAGATTTGAAAGGCTCGGACGTGGAAAAAGGCTTTGCCATGTATGTGGATTATTTCCACCCGAAAGAAGAGGACTTCCGAGTAGACGCTGTGCAGCCCGACCAAATCCGTTTCAGCCGTAAGGATTTCATCGGCGCGATTGCCTGTGCCTGCCAGGTGCTTGGGCTGGACGTCCTCGAAGTGAACAACAAGGTCTACGCCCAGGCAATGGATAAACTTCTGGCGAATATCAACCCCCGGCTGAAAAACAGATTCGCCGGTTTTCACGACGGCTGGTACGATGAAGTGATTGAGCTGGTGCCATAGGCACATTTTTGGTCAACAAAGGAGAGGCGATGCAGGATATGAATGATATGGATAAACAGGCGCATATGCGCTTGGAAAAATACCCGCCGCGAGTAAACCCGGATGGAAGTGTTACATTCCGCCTTAAGGCTCCGCTGGCGCGCAGTGTTCAAATCGAGCCATTGAACGGGCAGCCCGAAAACAACGGCTACAACGGCCTCGGCAGCGGCAGCTATGACCTGGTAAAGGATGAAGCCGGTGTCTGGAGCATTACCACCCCGCCAGCTGTCCCCGGACTGCACACGTATTGGCTGGTTGTAGATGGCGTACGCGTGAATGACACCACCTCCAGGAGTTATGGCAGCAAGCTGATGCAGGCATGCGGCGTCGAAATTCCCGAACCCGGAGTGGATTTTTACGATATCAAGGACGTCCCCCATGGGGAAGTTCGCCTGAAGTGGTATTACTCGAAAATCACGAACCTATGGCGGCGCGCGTATGTGTATTTTCCGGCTGATTACGACGCGTACCCTGAAAAACGCTACCCCGTTTTCATACTGCGCCACGGCGGCGGAGAAGATGAGAGCGGCTGGGTGGAACAAGGTTTCGCCAACTTCATTATGGACAACCTGATTGCGGAAAAGAAAGCAGTGCCAATGATTGTCGTCATGGATTGGGGGCAAGCTCCCGTTCCCGGCATGGCAGTACACATCCCCTCCACGCCCCCCAGACAGGAAATCTTCGATGTGACCATGCAAGAATTAATCCCGATGATAGACAGCACTTACCGCACGATTCCAGACCGGGAACATCGCGCGATGGCCGGGCTCTCGATGGGCAGCGTACAAACGCTTTACATCGGACTCCAGAACCTGGATAGCTTTTCCGCCCTGGGCATCTTCAGCCGCAGACCCATGGACGACAAAGAATTTAACCTGGAACGTTCTTTTGGCGGGATTTTCCAGAAACCGCAGGAGTTGAACGGGAAGCTGCACCTCTTCTGGTGGGGCGCGGGAACCGCTGAAGAAGGGATATACAATGCCGTCAAAAAGAACCTCGCGCAGTTGACATCCGTTGGGATTAATACTGTCTTCGTAGAATTCCCCGGCACTTCCCACGAATGGCAAACCTGGCGCAAATCATTGTACGACTTCGCGCCGCGTTTATTCCGCTGGACGGAGGCTGCCTAGCTCTCCATACGCCTTAGCCCTGACGGAGCTCATCGCATCTATGGTTAAATGCTCGCGTCCAGGCGTTTCGATATTCCTACACGCAATTCAAGACCAATCGGGAGCCGACAAAAAGCTCCCGATTTGGTCGTTATTATGGGGATCCTAGCGGATTAGTTGCCCGGCTCTGTTTCGCCGGGAAAACGGTATGGGTAGCGTTCAAGATATGGCAAGTTTAGGTCCGGATGCCAGATTTCCGGGATTGGAACCTTGCTCAGCTCCATTTTTCCGTTATTAAGCCCGATTTTCGTCCACGCCAGCCAATCCGGATCGCGCCGGCAGGGAAAATCCTCGCGATAATGATTGCCGCGGCTTTCCGTTCGGAACAGCGCAGAACGCAGCCGCATTTCAGCGCTCAGCAGCATGCTTCTGGTCTCGTGCGCCAGGCGCAGCTGGTGCAAATCCCGTGCAAAAAGCTTGGGGTCCAACTGCTCCCGGTAGTACAGAACCAGGGATAACACTGCTTCCAGTCGGTCCGCGCGTTTGATATAGGAGACAAAGTACGGCATAAGCGTATTTTGCAGCAGTTGCGTGACCCACTGAGGGCTGAAGCCGCCTTTGCGCGCCAAAGGCTCCAGAACATACTGCGCGGCCCGTGAAGTTTCCTCTTCAGGGATAGTTGCATGCCCAATGCGCAGCGCTTCCTCCGCCGCCGCCGAACCGGCCAGCGCGCCACTCACCGCGCCGTTTGCAAGCGCCGACCCTGTCAGAGCATAAGCAGACCCGTTTTGCATGGTACCCAACGCGTCGCCGGCCGCGAACAGCCCCGGCAGCGTGGATCTCCCTTGCAGGTCAGCCGGCCAGAGCCCGTCCGCCTTGCGTAAGGACATCCCCAGGCAGGCGCCGCCAACCATTTCCCGCTCGCCGTCCGGGGCATCCGTATAGATTGGCGCTCGCCCCGCATGCGCTTCAAATTCCGTTTCCAGATAGGTGAAAGTATATTTCGAGCCGCCTTCCGGGCGAGGCGGGAGCGGCTTCCCCTCCGCGTTATACAACGTCCGGCCCCGTTTCGGCCCATCCAGCCCGGCCAGCGCAGGGGGCACCGGCTGTTTGCGCCCCAGCATGTTGGGGATACCTACCGGGATATCGACCCGGGAAATGTGCGTATCCACAAATTCTTTCCCAAGGATCTCCGCGCCGGCGCGGTAAGCCATCGCCTCGCCGTCGCCGGTAAGCTGGACGATAGGCGGGTACGCCGCGGGTTTGTAACCGCAAGCGCCGACGCACAGCACCGTGGCAGCCGCGCTGATAACGTACAAGACCGGTTCATCCACGGAAATGCCTATTCCGCCAAAAACCCGGTTGTCGGTTTTTAGCAGCTCGGTCAGCATAATGCGGTCCAGAATACGCGCCCCGGATTTCCTCACCTGCCGCCTGAGGATTTGGACATAGTCGCCGTGCCTGTCTTCCTCAAAGCGCAGTTGTTCCGTCACCCCGGAAGGCGCCGGGAATCGCGTCGGGTTTTCCTCTGAGCTGCCAGCAAAACGCACTCCCCACTGCAGCAAATCCCGATACCTGTCGTAAGATTGGGTGATGGTCAATTCCGTCCAGGCACGGTTGTTCACGTACTCGCTCGTGCGGTTCACCAGGTCCATCCAGGCTGGCAGGTCATGCCCCCAAGCCGGATTGAAAACCATAAAGCTGCCCGCGTATGGGGACTGGCCGGATTTGCCTGCACAACCTTTGTCGATGAGCAGCACCGAAGCGCCTTTTTCGCGGGCTTTGATTGCGGCAAAACAACCCGCGATTCCTCCGCCAACGACCAACACATCACAGGTAATTTTGCGCTGTTCGCGAATGGTCTCCACGCTCACCCCCAACTCGTAAACAGGCGTGCGGTGCGCTTCGGCGTAAGCGTAATCGCGTCCGTCGGGCATTCCGCGACGCACCAGCAGTAGACCACGCACTCCTCGGGGTACCGGACCACTGCCTTTTTAAGCGCCTTATCCATCCGCAGGACGTCCGCCGGGCAGCTTAATACACAAGCGCCGCAGCCGCTGCATAATTGCGGATTGATCGATTCAACAGCCATATCTACTCCTCAGGCTTTTAGTTTCGGCTCTCGTGAGTTTTTATAAGGCCTGGAGCTGGTTGATTTCCTTCACACGGCAGCATGCCACAAAATGATTTGGCAGAATTTCTTCGAGCTGCTGCGGCGCATCGCACTGTTCCGTATGGTAGATACAGCGCTTCTTGAAGCGGCAGCCGGGCTTTGGATTTATCGGCGAAGTAATTTCGCCTTCCAGAATGACCCGCTGCTTCTTATGGTGAATGTCGATTGTCGGAACCGCGGAAATGAGCGCCTGCGTGTACGGGTGCAGCGGATGCCGGAACAGCTCCTTAGACTCACAAGTTTCCACCAGCACCCCCAGATACATCACGCAGATATCGTCAGAAATATGCCGCACCACGGATAAATCATGGGTCACAAACATGTAGGTAAGCTGGTACTGTTCCTGCAAATCCTGCAGCAGGTTCAGCACCTGGGCTTGAATGGAAACGTCCAGCGCGGAAACCGGTTCATCGCACACGATAAACCTGGGATTCAGCGCGAGCGCCCGGGCAATCCCACTCGTTGTCTTCTGCCGCCGTCCAGTTCATGCGGGTAGGCCATCCGCAGCCGCTGGTCTATGCCGACCAGAGCCATCAGCCGTTCTGCCTCGGCGCTGCAGGCCCTGGAGGAGTATTTCTTCGAGATAATCAGCGGCTCTATGATGGTTTGTTCGACCGTAAGGCGCGGGTTTAGCGAGGAATAGGGGTCCTGGAAAATAATCTTCATATTTTCGCGCAGTTTGCGCAGTTGGCGGGTGTTCGCGCGGGTAATATCCTTCCCTTCAAAAAAAATCTGTCCGTCGGTACTGTCCAGAAGGTGAATGATGACCCTGCCCAACGTAGACTTGCCGCAGCCTGATTCGCCGACGATCCCCATAGTTTTTCCGGATTCGATGGCGAAACTGACGTCGTCCACAGCGTGCAGCATCCCGCGCGGGGTTTCGAAGTATTTTTTTAGGTTCTTTACTTCAACCAATGCGGACATATCAGCTCTCCATCGCAGAGACTTTGACGCAGCGGCAGTAATGCCCGCGCTCAATTTCTCGCAGCGCGATTTTTTCGTGCTTGCAGGCTTCATCCGCCAGAGGGCAGCGCGGATGGAAATGGCAGCCGGACGGCAGATTGGAGGGGTCGGGCGGCAAGCCAGAGATGGGCATTAACCTGTCTTTTTCCTCATCCAGTGTGGGTACCGCTGCGAAGAGCCCGCGCGTGTAGGGATGCGCGGCGCGGTCAAAGATAGCCTCCTTGCTCCCAAGTTCCAACACTTCGCCGGCGTAAATCACCGCCAGGTCGTCACAAATCTCAGCGACTACCCCCAGGTTGTGGGAAATCATGATCATCGAGGTGTCCAGTTCACGCTTCAATTTGTTTATCATTTCCAGCACCTGAGCCTGGATGGTAACATCCAAGGCAGTGGTGGGTTCGTCCGCCAGGAGCAGTTCAGGCTTGCACGCCAACGCCATGGCGATAATCACGCGCTGCTTCATCCCCCCCGAAAACTGATGGGGAAACTCGTTGAAACGATCAGCCGGAATCCCGACCAACTCAAGCATTCGCGCGGCTTCAGCATCAGCTTGTTTGTTGGTGACTTTGTTGTGCAGCTGAATGACTTCGGCGATTTGCTTGCCAACTTTCATAATCGGGTTGAGTGCGGTCATCGGATCCTGGAAAATCATGGAGACCTTACGCCCGCGTATCTTGCGCATGGCTTTCTCTTCGAGCTTCAGAAGGTCTTCTCCATCCAGGATAATTTCCCCTCTTCGAATTTTGGCCGGCGGATCCGGGAGGATTCTCAGAATCGATTTGGCGATGGAAGTTTTACCGGCGCCGGTTTCTCCAACCAGGCCGAAGGTTTTCCCGCGGTCCAGTGAAAATGACACGCCGTTCACCGCGTGTATCACAGAGCCCTCGGAGGTGTATTCCACTACCAGGTCATTTACTGCAAGAAAAGAACTGCCTTCCTTCGTCATCTCCGGCACCATCCTTATTTCTTCAGCTTCGGATCAAGCGCGTCGCGCAAACCATCGCCCAACATATTGAAGGCCAGCACGGTGAGCATGATGAAGATTCCTGGAAAGGTTACCATCCAGGGGCACGAGCGAATCAACGCCCGTCCGCCGGAAATCATCGCGCCCCACTCCGGCGTCGGAGGTTGGATTCCCAGCCCAATGAAGCTGAGCATTGCCGCGGACATAATCACATTTCCGATGCTCATGGTGGCGCCAACCAAAACCGGAGCGAAGCTGTTTGGGATCACATGCCTGGTAATGATGCGAAAAGTGCTGGCGTTGTTGGAAACCGCGGCTTCCAGGAATTCCTGATGCCGGATGCCAAGCACAGACGCGCGCATCAGCCGGCAAGCCATGGTAATCGCACCAAACCCCAGCGCGAGCAGCGTGTTGATGAATCCCGGCCCCAAAACAACAGAGATTGCGATGGCTAACAGGATCCCGGGGATGGATTGGATAATATCAATCAACCGCATGATGATATCGTCGACCAGACCGCCAAAATAGCCTGCCAGCGCGCCCAATGTCATCCCAATGATGTTACTGAACAGCACCGCCAAAAAGCCTATGCTCAGCGAGTAGCGGCTGCCGTAGACGATGCGGCTGAAGATATCCCGGCCAAGCTCGTCTGTGCCCATGATGTGCTCGGAGGAAGGCGCCTTGCGCGTATTGAGCAAGTTCTGTTTATCATAGGGATAGGGCGCGATGAGCGGCGCGAAAACAGCCATGAGAACCAACAAAACGACGACCACAAGGCCAATCACGGCTGAGGGGTTCTTTGCTAAACGGCGGAGAACGACCGCCAGTTGGCTTTGTTTTTTGACGCTTTTGGGGGTTGCAACAAGTTCAGAGCTGTCAAGCATGCTGGCTCCTTTTGTGCTTGCGGGCAAACTGAGCTTTGATGCGCGGGTCAATGAAAGCGTAAGCCAGGTCCACCAGGAGCATGATAAAGGTGAAAGCAAGCGCAAGGAAGATTACAGAGCTCTGTACGATGTTGTAGTCGCGCGAATTGATGCCCCCTACCAGGTACATCCCAATACCAGGGATGGAGAAAATGGATTCGATTACGACCGTTCCTGCCAAGAGCATCCCCATCCCGTTGCCAATGATAGTAATGACCGGTAGGAGCGCGTTAGGCAGCGCGTGTTTCAGCAGGATCTGCGTTTCGGACATGCCTTTGGCGCGCGCCGTTGTGATGTAATCCGAGCGGATAACTTCGAGCATGCTGGAGCGGGTTTGTCGCGCCTGGGTGGCAATCCCGGGAAAGGCGTTGGCGATGCAGGGCAGGATGTAGTATTTTATGCCGCCTATGCCAAAGGGCGGCAGCCAACCCAACCGCACGGAAAAGAAGAGTATCAGCATCAGGGCAATCCAGAAATTTGGCAGCGAGATGCCAAACAAGGCGATGAACATCGAGATGCGGTCCCCTAATCCGTTCTGGTTCACGGCTGCGATAATGCCCAGGGGTATCCCTATCACGATTTGCAGCCCGATACAGATGGCGGCGATTGTGACCGTGCGCGGGAAGCGGCTGACGAGTTCCTTGGTGACAGGCTGGTTGTAGACCCAGGAATCCCCAAAATCAAAATGAAATATGATTCCGCCCAGGAATTTCCCCAGCCGGACCAGGTACGGATCATTCAGACCCAATTCTTCGCGCTTCGCCTCAACCTCTTCAGGCGTAGCTTCAGGGCTCAGCATCATCTTGGCAGGATCACCCGGGATTAGATACATGATTGAAAAAACAAGAATTGTCACCCCCAGCACCACCGGAATCATCCAGAGTAATCTTTTTAGGATGTATCTTCCCATCCAATACGCCCTTTCTGCCTGAAGGAGGCTCTACTAGCTCTGATTATCCCTCAGAATGCCCAAGCCGCCCGGTCTTGTTATCAAATTTGTGCTTACAGTACTTGCGGCACTGCCCTCAATACGCTGAATGTATTTCCGGCAGTGCCGCGTTGTAAGATTTTTACTGGACTATCACCACGAATCCAGGTCAGCCAGGATTACCGATTGAAATCCGCGGCAAATTCACAGGCGCCAGGAATAACCTGACCGCGCGTATCACGGACAACCTTCAGAACGCCAGAATCCGCCACAATGATACTGTTGAACGACAGCATCCCATAGGCGTAAAGCTGTTCCTTCTGATACTGCTGGAAGGCGTCCACATTGGCTTCGTTGAATCCCTCCAACGAGCTGACAGTGACCAGGAGCGCCTGCAGTTCATCATCCTTGAAGAAGTTGGAGGTCGTACCGTTATAGCGATTCTGGTCGTAAACCAACTGCCAGGGGCTGAAGATGAAATCACCGCCGGCAGACATAGCCAGCAGCAGGTCGTAAGCCGTGGGGTCGTATTGAATTTGATTGTAAACCGCGGACTCCACCTGGGAGATTTCCACCGCGATGCCGAGTTCAGCCAACTGCGCCTGAATAATCTGCGCCATCAAACCGGAGCGGGCATCATTCTGAGCCAGCAGCTTGAAGGTCAGTTCGCCCTCCGTATGCCCAGAGGCCGCAAACAGTTCTTTGGCTTTGGCAAGGTCAAACTCATAATACGGCTCGGAATCCCACTTCGCCAGGTATCCGCCAAAGTTGGGGTTGCCAATGGTGTGGGCGGGGGTGCATGCGCCGGGAGCGACTGCTTCGCACATGGCGGTCGTGTCAATCGCGTAGGCGATCGCCTGGCGGAGTTCCTTATTGGTCAATGGATGGCCTTCAGAGCCGTTGAACTGCAGATTTTGGGTCAGGTTATCGAGGAAATTGAAGGTGGTGAATTCAGGGTTGTTCTGGAAGCGCGCCAGGTCATCCTGGGTAACACCTGCAGCAATATCCACATTCCCGGTTTCGAGCGCGATGGCGTTCTGGGCAGCTTCGGTGATCACCTTAAAGACAATCTTCTCAACATTCGCCTGGCTGAAAAGCGTACGGTATTGGGGATCGGTCTGCCAGTAATCCGCGCGGCGTTCGAAGGTCAGGCTAGAACCTGGCACGTATTCGGTCAGCACATACGGACCAGAGGTGACCGGCGTGGTCGCAAAGCTGTCTGTGCTGGCTTCGTAGGCTGCCTGGCTTACCACCGGGCACTCGGAGAGCACTTTTTCGAGACCGCCCGGGCCAAAGTCAGTCTTTACTTCAAGATCTAGCGTCACATCATCGGTGGCAGTGATGGAAACAATATCGCCCAAGGGGCGCAGATTGCCAAGCCCCATGGCCGTATTGTAAGACCACGCGACGTCTGCCGCAGTAATGTGGTTGCCAGCGCTGTCATAAATGTAATCAAAGATCGTGATTTTGTATTGCTTATCGCCGGTTTTTTCCCAGCTTTTCGCAATCATTGGAACCGCAGCGCCGCCCATGGTGTCCGTTTCGATCAGGTACTCATAAATGGTTTTCAGGACCGCAATCCGGCCCATGCTCATCCCGACAAACGGAGCCAGGTCAGCGGGATCAGCGCCAATTGCGATGGAGACTTCGGCGGGCAAAGCAGGTTCCAGCGCCGGGGCTTCGGTCGCCGCCGGAGCTTCAGTCGCGGCAGGCGCTTCTGTCGCAGGAGCAGCTGGTTCTTCCGCAGGTGCTTCGACTTCCTGCGCGCATCCGGACAATACTGAGAGCAGCATTGACAGCGCGAGGATTACTACGATCAATTTGCGTTTCATATTCTTTCTCCTTTTAAATCGAATCAGATTGGTAACAAAATCATTGTAAATAGCACCGTTATATATCGCTGGCTTATCTCTCCTTCTCAGATCGTGAACGAATTCTTAGCTCACGGAAATTTGATGTAGCGCATATCAAAAACAAGGCGGGTATCCAAATACGCGGACTGCCGCTTGAATTCCGGCTGGGGCATATGGAAATCGGCTGGTCCCCCGGGCATCATCATCCAGGGTTCGGTTGCTTTGCCCGCCATAATCAACTCATCATGTTCCAAATATCTTTTCACCAGATCGGCTTCCAAAAAGCCATTGCCGTGCCCCCAACAAACTTTATCAAAAGCTTCCCGGTACCGAAGCAGTTTTTCCATGTTGAGCGCGTGCTGCTCAATATAAGGCTGCGGTTCGTCCTGCATCCAGACCAATACGACCAGGTCGGCCACCTCATCACCGGAGAAAAGGATGTGCTCGCTGCGGTCCAAAAAGGCGATACTGCTGAGGGCATGAGCAGGGATTTCCAGGATTTCCAGTTTGCGCCCGCCTAAATCGATGATGTCCCCGTCGCCAACCACGGTAACGACGTAATCGGTGCGATATCTTGAAGGTTCCAGGCTGGGATAAGGAATCTTGGCGATTTCCAATGCCTTCGCGCTCATATAGGCGTGTTGAAACCAGCCGTTGCCGCCCGTGTGGTCAAAATGCCCGTGCGTGTTGGCCACCATCGTTAAAGGTACGTTGATTAAGGCTTGAGCATACTTTTGTATGTTTTCAGTGGAAAAACCGCTGTCAATCATCAGACCCGCTTTTTGTCCGGCAAGCAGGTACGAGGTGCAGCCTTCACCAAAGATTATCCAGGTGTTATTGGTGAGCATCCGGGAAGTAAAAAGGTCGCCTTCCATATCTATTGTGAAACCTCCATACTGGTACTTATCAGGTGAAAGCCAAAGGCCGGGAGGTAAAACATTGCCGGGTTCTAATCAGGTGAGTTAGTACAATATTAAGGATATTTGGGGTTAAGAGCAATTCATTTTTCATTCTTATTTATTCCAATGTGGAATTTATCGGGCAGAAAAGCGGATTTTCCCCGTTATTGGCGCGAGGCAATTGGCGGTATTTCCAGCGGGTCATTTTCAGAACATCAAACTCGCTTGCGCTGGTGGAAAATCTATACCACAGCCAGCATTATTGGCTATAATATATTCTGATATCGAATATATCTTTTGGAAGGATCCCTACGTGGAAATCAGTTACCTGAAAGATTTCCTGGTGATTGCAGAAACTAAAAACTTTCTCGAAGCTGCCGCGATTCTTTACTGTTCGCAGGCTACTCTCACCAAACATATCCAGCGCCTGGAGCTTGAACTTGGGCTGACCTTGTTTGACAGAACCACACGCAAAGTTTCTATCACCCGGGAAGGTGAAATGCTGCTCCCATACGCGCGCGAAATCACCGAGCTGTACGAGCGCATGACCTTGCAGGTGAAGGAAGCCAAAAACGACAGCCAGCAGACCCTGACAATCGGGTCTATCCCAGCCCTGGCGCAATACAACATTACCGAGCTGCTGGTTTCCTTCAAGAAAACAAATCCCCAGGCGACTATCAACGTCATTCAGGCTGGCTCGGAAGAGCTGATGGACTTGGTGCGCCAGCGGAAATGTGATGTGGCGTTCATCCGCACGTATGGAGAACTCTTACCCGAATTCTGTTATCTGCCCATTGCCGCAGACGAATTGGTGGCAATCCTTCCAGGCGAGCATCCCCTGGCAAATCAAGGCGTGATTCCGCTTGAAAAGTTGAGCCGTGAGAATTTTGTACTGATCCCGGAAAACACCATGCTGCACCGCCTGAGCATGCAATTGTGCCATGAAAGCGGCTTTGAACCGCACGTGGTTTTTACCGACCACAGGTTGGAAAACCTGCTGGAAATGGTGATTAACGGCATGGGGGTCGCATTGTTGATGCGGAAACTGGCGGAGTATATGGCCCACCCCAAGGTTGCGGTGCTTGGCCTCGAAAAGACAGTTTCCACACGCCTGGACCTGTGTTACCTGAGGAACGTAGAGCTATCGCCAGTGGCGCGGCAGTTTGTTGCCATAACCGAGACGCTGCGCGGACAAATTCCAGGTAATTAACCCTGCTTTTCAGGTGACAAACACTATCACTTTTTTTATTTGAATTGCATCATTATAACTACACGCATCCCTTGGATTTTTCTGCCTAATAAGCCCGGCGTGGGGAGTTTTTGGTTAAGAAGTGATATCAAATCTGTGCAAGACCTGTACGTTGATGATCTTATTGCAAAGCCAGGACGATACCCCATGAAAAAGGTTGGTCATATGCATGGTTACCAAATGGTCACGCAGTGCTGAACCAGTTTGAGCTCTACCCGGTGGCTCTTCGCATCCAGGCAGGCTGAACTGCCACTATTTCCCACAATCCCACGCGCAGGCTGAAGTTGTCTTTTGAATTACGCGTAAGTGAATCTGGTTAAGCGCCCAATTACTGCCCCTGATTGCGGGCAGTAATTGGAATTGGTCTGGTTTACGCTGGAAAAGATAGAGGCTGCCCATCAGGGCAGCCTCTTCTGAAACGGACTTACTTGAACAGGATCGGGAAGTAGAGTCTGGGCCCCTGGTAAACGATGATGTCTATCACTGCTTCGTTAGAGTCCAGCTGGCCGTCATTGACCTTGAAAATAAAGCTGTCCTGACCATTCCAGTTAGGATCCGGGGTATAGGTGCAGTAGCGCCCGTCGCATTCAAGCGTTCCGTGCGAAGGACCGGACACGATAATGAATGTACCGGTATCGCCTTCAGGATCGGTCGCAAGGAGTGTGATATCAACCGCGAAGTTTTCCAGGGTTTCTACGGTTTGCCCGTACGCGACAGGCGGGTCGTTTACCGGCGTCACCGTGATGGTGACAGTCGCGGTATTCGAGTCTACCAAGCCGTCGTTGACTTTGTAGGTGAAGGTGTCCACACCATTGTAGTTCAAGTCTGGTGTGTAGGTCACTACGAGCCCGTTGATCGTCAGCTCGCCGTTCAAAGGTTCGGCGACAATGTTGACGGTCAGCGGGTCTTCCTCAGGATCGGTGGCGTCGAGCGTAAACTCTACCGGGGTATCTTCCTGTATCGTGACAGCTTGATCTTGTGCGCTTGGAGCCGTATTCACTTCCGTCACCGTGACGGTGATTTCTTCCTCGTCGCAGAGAACAGGGTCGCCATTGTCGCAGACTTTGACTGTGAAGGTGTACTCCCCAGGGCCCTGCGCTTCGGTAGGTGTCCAGGTGAAGGCGCCGGTAGCCGGGTCAATCGCCGCGCCAGCAGGCGCGCCAACCAGGCTGAAGGTCAGCGTGTTGGCGGGCAGGTCGGCATCGGTGGCTGCGGCAGTGAAACTCAGCTCGCTTTCCTCAGCAACTGTCTGGTCGCCAATCGCGCCAAGCACGGGTGCGACGTTGATTTCGCTGACGGTGACGGTGATTTCTTCCTCATCGCAGAGAGCAGGGTCGCCGTTATCGCAGACTTTGACCGTAAAGGTGTAGCTGCCAGGGCCCTGCGCTTCGCTGGGTGTCCAGGT